>Ga0208624_1000095_pt1 | contig 46537 bp, 47 predicted proteins | sample Knorr_S23_td_DCM_FD_185607 | JGI IMG/M metagenome (GOLD analysis project Ga0208624, IMG submission 185607) | Marine microbial communities from Southern Atlantic Ocean transect - Knorr_S23_td_DCM_ad_71m_LV_A (SPAdes) (version 2) | ecosystem: Environmental > Aquatic > Marine > Oceanic | place... | reverse complement strand
ACGCCAGCGCACCAACGCCTGGCTTACAGACGCTGCTCAAGTGCTTTGCCACCCCTTGCGCACTCAGCTTTGGCGCCATTGTGTGGATATTCGATCCCCTGTATCGACTTGCCACGCTGCTTTTTCTAGTACCGCTGTTTCTGCACGCCGCAAGCTCTGCCTGGTGGCCAGAGCAACATAGAGGTAGCCGTCCGGCGTTGATTCAACGCTGTTTTCGAATGGTCGCATTGGTTGTATCCATACTCGGATGGGGTGTTGTCTTCATTTTGCTGGGCTATGTTCTAATGTCGCTGTTCACGAGCTACACACTCAACAACACTACACTGCTCGTGATCGAATCTCTGACGCCCTTGGGATTTATGATCTGCGCATGGTTTTGGTGGCCCGCGTACGCACGCGAGGTCGTGCCGTCATGGCCCGAAGATGGTGTACGTATCCGAATACTGACCAGCACACGTTGGCAACGTGATTTGAAATCGATCGCACAAAACGTTCGTCGGTCCGCTGCTTTACCGCAATACCACGGATTCCTTGCCACTTGCGGCCTGATCCTCGTGGTCGCTACCACCGCTGTCATCGGGATTTTTTCCGGCGTTGTGTACCGGCTGATCGAGGTTGTCCTGATATTGTCATTAGTACCGTTACATTTGATCGTGGTCGCGCAAGCTGAAGTCGTGGGCCAACTCTGGCAAGAACAGGCTGTCAGGATTCGGTCGCAGAGTGAACCGTAGCGACTGAACCGCTCAACAAGCTTCCGCAGGGGGGCTCCCATCGCCATCTAGTAACCGGATCGGGAGCATCTGTAATTAAACGATCCACGATAACTCACGGTGCTGACCCCATTTCACGAGACGAATAAGACGCCAGTATGGCTCGAATTCTAATATTTCAGTTGTCTCAGACACCATGATACGGTGCGCATCGATTCGGCTGCGCGGAAATCCGTCAGTATCTGGCGTATAGGAGAGGAAGACGACCATGCATGTATTGATCATTGGTGCCGGCGCGCTCGGCACCATCTACGCCGCATATCTTTCTCGCGCCGGGCACGACGTCACGCTATTCGCTCGCGGTGAACGCGTCAACATTATCCGTGAGCATGGCATTGCAGTCTCCGGTATCGATGAATTTGTCACGAGATGTGCAATCGCTACCGCGGACGATCCACCGGCAAGCTGTGATGTTCTCATCAACGCTGTCAAAACATACGATAACGAGGCCGCACTGCACGCACTTCAGAATGTGCAGGTTTCCAGCGCATTCTCTGTACAGAATGGGGTCCAGAAAAACATCGCGCTCAGCGATACATTTGGATCTCGCGCGACGCTGGGCGCCGTCGGGATGCTAGGTGGCGAAATCACTCATGTTGCTCCGGGGGAGCCATTAGGTGTCCGGTTCAACATGCCGGGGGCCACGACTGTGGGCGAACTGGACGGCAGCAGTTCCGCGCGGGTCGATGACATTGTGACAGCGCTCAATGAGTCTGGGCTGCGCGCCGGCAGTTCAACAGACATCCAGTCCGTGGAGTGGTCCAAGTTTGTCGGCTGGTCAGGCGTCAGTGCACTGGCTGTAATGACCCGACTACCCACTAGCGAATTCATGTCCCGCCCCGACACCGCGCTGCTAGCTGGCCGCGTGATGCGGGAAACTGCAGCGGTTGCACGCGCTCATGGCATCTCGCTGCAGCCGTCAGGCAACAGTGCGCCAGCTATCATCGATGCTAACGAAGACGACGCACTGGCTACTCTATTGGAAGGAGGTCAAAGATCGCTGACTACATCACGGGACTTCAGACAATCGATCCTTCAGGATGCGGATCGGGGCAAACCGCTGGAAGTGGACGAGACACTCGGCTACACGCTGGCGCTCGCGCGACAATACGACATTGATGTCCCAACGCTCGACTTTTGCTGTCGGATCCTCCGTGTTATATCGGAAACCCAGGGCGCCGATTGATCGCCTCAACCCAAGTTTCGCAAAGGAGGAAAGAATATGAGTAGGGTCGTCCTTATTACTGGTGGCGCGAGAGGTATCGGCCGAGGTATTGCTGAAGCGTTTCTCCGTGCAGGTCACATCGTGATGATCGCGGACCTCGCTGATAGCGGCGCTTGGAATTACAATCTGGCGGACCGATCAACGATGGATGAGGCGGTCTCTCAGTTGGGGAACCTTGGCGATGTCGCTTCCGTACCCGTTGATGTCACCGATAGCGCGAGCTGTCAAAACGCCGTGAAGGAAACCCTAGGGCGTTTCGGCAGGCTTGATGTTCTCGTCAACAATGCGGGCGTTGTCGCAAGCGGTCCAATCAGCCAGTTTGAGGAAAAAGACTGGGATAGAATCTTTGACGTCAACGTGAAAGGTATCTACTTAATGACACGCGCGGCACTCAAGGCATTGTCCGATTCCAATGATGCGGCCGTCATCAATACTGCGTCTATCGGCGGTAAAAAGGGGAGCGCAGGACTCTCTGCCTATTGCGGATCCAAGTTCGCTGCTATTGGTATCACACAGTCACTGGCTCTTGAGTTTGCCCCTGCGGGCATACGGGTGAACGCCCTATGTCCAGGTATTGTCGGTACCGCCATGTGGCACGATCACCTGATGGCCGGTCAGGGAGAAGCGCAGTTCAAGGAGTGGATGACAACGCTTATTCCGCTTGGCAGACCCCAGGAGACTTCCGACATGGGCGATGCAGCAGTCTATCTCGCAACAGCGCACAACGTGACTGGCGTAGCACTGTCGGTTGCCGGTGGCATGGAAATGAATTGAGCGCTCCGCGCGCAGCGCAGTAAGGTCAGTGAGTCTTTAGTTGTGAGCCTGACCTGGAACCTCGGCCATGATACTGCGCCATCCAGCTGATGATCTCGGCCGACGGGATCGGGCAGTTGTTGTGACCACATTGGTTGACCAGCAGCCAACCGTCATTGGCGGCAGCAGCCAGTTGTCTGCCGTGTTCGAGAGGTATCAAACGATCTTGTGTACCGTGGTAAACAAGCACTGGCGTATCCAATGAAGCAACAATGTCCTCGGAATCAAACCGATCGCGGAGAAGAAAAGCGGGTAACCACTTCTGGTAGACAAGGCGATGTAGTGAGGTAAACGTCGAGGCCAGGATAATCCCCGAGACTTCACGCTCTGCTGCGACCGATGTCGCAACGCCGCCTCCCATCGATCGACCAAAGACATAGATGTGTCTCACCTCCGGCCAGGAGGCCACCTCGTCGTAAAGTGAAAGACCGGAACCGACCATTGTCTCGGCACTCGGCTTTCCTGGATTACCGCCGTACCCGGGATACTCCGCCAATACAATCCCCAGCCCCGCGGCTCTAAGCTCATCGAACGAGGCCACAGACCACCATGCGACCTCAGCGTTGCCATGGAAGAACAGCACAACATCCATGGCTGCCGGTCTTCCATCCACCGAACCAATAGAGACAGTAGGTTCTAGATACAAAGCAAACTGGTCATCGACATCAAGCCGCATGATTCCGCGTGGTAACGACGCCGGTAGGGGTTCCTTCACCGCCGGGAACAGCAAACTACGCTGAACCGCAAAAACGCCAACAACAATCAACACCAGTGCGACATCCATCACGACAAACGCTTTAAACATGGGACGCATACCGGCTCTCATTAGAGTTCGCTAAATTAGTCTATCACTGGAGCTCAAAGCTCGTGCATCGCTCGCCAGGAAGAGCTGTGGTATACAGTCGCGTCATCAAATCACTCAAGTACGCGAATCAGGACAGCATCATGACTACGCCACGTGAACAGGCTTTCCAGGAACTGACAGCAACCGGCATGCACTATGAGCTCGCCCAGGGCAGCGTGTATGGGCGGCCCTGCCCAGTCTTCAAGAACATCACTACCTTGCGGGATCTGTTTGAGTCGACGCGTAGCGACAGAGAATTTCTGGTGTACGCCGATGAACGTTACACCTTTGAGGATACCTGGCAGCGAGCCAGCCAGATTGGCTCGCTATTGATCGAACGGTTCGATATCAAAAAGGGTGATCGAGTGGCCGTGTCGATGCGCAACTTCCCGGAATGGGTCATGTGTTTCAACGCGATTACTTCGATTGGCGCGGTCGCCGTGGCCATGAACTCTCTGTGGCTGACCGAAGAGATGGAATATGGCCTGACAGACTCTGGCGCCAAAGTACTGTTCGCCGACCAGGAAAGACTGGATAGACTGGCACCTGTTCAAAACAAGCTTGATGTTCAGGTGGTGGCAGTCAGGGAACAGAAACCACTCGGCGAAAAGGTGGCGTCTCTTGCAGCGCTGCTCGCGGAACAACCGGTCTGTGACATGCCTGAGCAGCATCCCGACATAAATGATCGCGCCACAATCCTTTATACCTCGGGATCAACCGGACATCCCAAAGGTGCTGTATCGAGTCACCTTAATGTTATGAGTGCACTCTGGTCCTGGGAACTTGAGGGAGAAATTGCTGCTAGGCTGGCAGGCAATCCAACACCACAAATACCGAATAATCAGGTAGCCGTACTGCTAGGAGTACCGCTGTTCCATGCCACGGGTTCCCATGCGGTAATGCTTTCTTCCTACAAACCCCAACGTAAAATCGTTAGCATGTACAAATGGGATTCAGAAGAAGCTGCTCGGCTCATCGAAGAGGAAAAAATCGCATCGTTCGTCGCACCGGCGGCCATGACCGGTGACCTGATCGAGGTTGCCAACCGCACCCATCGTGACTTGTCTTCATTGGTCTCGGTTGGCGGAGGTGGCGCGCCAAGGGCACCCGAGCAGGTGCGTAGTATCAAAAAGACATTCTCGAGAGCCATGCCGGGTACCGGTTGGGGAATGACCGAAACCAATGCCATCGGTACAGGCATCGGTGGACAGGACTACCTAGACAGACCCGGCAGTTCTGGGCGCTGCGCTTCAATCATGTCTATTCGGATTCTGGATGAGGATGGTAGAGAGGTCCCTTCAGGCGATCGTGGAGAACTCCAGATCGCGGGCTCGACTATCATTGAAGGCTATTGGCAGCGACCCGATGCAAATGCAGAAGCATTCGATGGGGACTGGCTGCGCACCGGTGACGTCGCCTATATCGACGAAGATGGATTCCTCTTTATCGTTGATCGCATCAAAGACCTCGTCATCCGCGGAGGCGAGAACATCGGGTGTGCAGAGGTCGAAGCTGCCCTGATGGAACACGATGCTGTCGCGGAGGCCTCAGTGTACGCCGTGCCTGACAAACGACTCGGGGAGGAGGTCGGTGCAACCATCTACGCGCCAGACGGCATCGATGAAGAGGAACTTCGAGGATTCCTAGCTGAGCAGGTCGCAAGATTTAAGATTCCACGCTACATCACTTTGTCCAATGAGCCTTTGCCACGCATCGCATCTGGCAAGATCAACAAACGACAGATGCGCGATGAAGCCAGCGCTCGGCTCACCGCTTGAGAATTCAAAACCGTGGGCTATGCCCCCGTGTGAGCGACAACAAAGTCGTAGATCGTCTTCAAGCCCTGTCGACGGTTCTTGTAATTCAAGGGAACATCCGCTGATTCCGCATGCTCGTAATGTGAAGTCACCGATACCCCTGCATCCGTCAACGCAGACTGCATCCGGCGGATCTGGTCACTGGGATTAGCATTGTTACGCCGACCTTCGAGCAGCATGACCGGAATCTTGATTCTTTGTGCCGCCGAGGTTGCCGACAGCTCCTCCATGTCCGGACGGCTCGCACCGGGCTTCCCTGACACAATCATGGCGTAGCGCTCTTTTGCCGATTTCACGCGAATGCGACTGAACGTATAGCCCATATCATAGTTGCCACGTACGGCAATGGCACATTGATAGAGATCCTGCTCCATCGCAGCCTGGACCAGTGCCGCGTGCGCACCGAAGCCCTCTCCGTACACGCAGATTCTTCCTGAATCAGCCGTGCCATTGGCAATGACATATCGCACGCCGTCGATGACGTCATTTTGAGGGGTGCCATTCCAGTCACCCATCGCACCAGACGCGTGGGCCAGCCCCAGCCCGTCGGTGCCTCGATAGTTGACCTGCAGTACACCGATTCCATGGCTGGCAAACAACTGTGCTTCCCCGTCGAAGTCCCAGGTTGCGATTCGTCCGCCTGGCAATGAAGACGGCCCACCCTTGATCAGCACTACAAATGGCAGATTCTTTTCCTTGCCATTGGGAAGCGTGACGTAACCTGTAAGGCGGGCACCGTCACGGGACGCAAACTCAATCGGGAATCGATTACCTGTCGCCTGAGTATTGGATTGCTTTGATAGCACCTGCGCCTTGCGCGACGCTACGTCAACGACATAGTAGGTCCCAGGATTCTTATCCGTTATAACTTGCACTGTCGCCTTCTTGTTATCGTCGGAAAAACTAATTAATTTGACAGACTGATTCGCAAACCCTTTACTCAACACAGCATGTAACTGGGCGCCCGGGTGCTTCGAATTAGGATACTTCCAGTCGGGATAATGGTCGTCGTAACGCACCACGATGACCTCGCCATTCGCGTCATGTTGGACTTCCCAGACATCAGCTCGTGCGGCCCTAAAGACCGGCTTGATTGAGCCATCGGTCACATCAAAAACACCCAACCCCCGGATATCGTGACTGACATGGTCCAAGATCATTGCCTGTTTGGGATTCGCCGATCGACCGACAAATCGAACATCCCCGCTGTCGACCTGCGTACGAAGCGTGATCTGGAAGTCGTCGTTGGCATTGGAGCGATACCAGAGCTGCCGATTATCTTTATGTGCTTCCCGTTCTTCCGCAGAACGGTAATTGATCGACGGATAGCCGAACCCCGCCAATACATGACCTTTGCGATTCGTGAAGATCGTCCGTGCGTCGCCATCGATCTTTCCTATCGCTTTAAACAGTTCCTTCTTGACGTCGTAGCGTGTCACCAGAGTCTGTTCCCCAGTCCGCAACACCATGTGATGGTCGTCGGCTCGATTGCCGAAGTCTCTCGGATAAAACAACATGTCACCTGCGCCAAACGAGGCCCGGCCCGGTTCCCATGGCTCAAAAATTTCAGCGTGATTATTCGGCACTCCTTTCAGGCTCTCCATGATCTCAACGGGTCGCTTTTTCTTCAGGCTTACCGTGAAGAACTTCCTGTTGTACCAGCTATCACTCCAATAGCCATCTGATCGTGACACTGCAAGAATAATGGTGTCGTTGTTCAACCACTCGGCCCAGCGAATACGGAACTCACCCATTCCTAACGAGAGCACTGTGCTGCGATCTGTGAGCTTCATCGCCGCAACAGACCACCGACCATCGCTGCGAACAAAGGTCACTACATGCTCACCGTCTGGCGACAATTTTGGCGGCATCGTGATATTACGACCAACGAACTGACCAGCTTCTTCAGGTGTCAGTGCGATGGCCGTTGCCGAGATCATGGCCGCTATAGACAACACCAAGCTTGAAACAAAAAGTCGTGCTGCCCGCAACGCGTCGGATTCGTGTCGCTTCATGGTTCCCCCCTTACACGATACCCTGTCTTTTTACAGGTTTCTTTCGAGTCTAACGCCACGCAGACTCACAATTCAAACCGCCTCTAACTACACTTTCTCAGCGATTACCTGGTCAAGCATCGGTCATATGATCAACGTAGAATAGTGGCGTCTGTCTAACCAAGAATAAGGAAATTCATGCAGTTCAATAATCGTGTTGCGGTAATCACAGGCGGTGCCAGTGGGATAGGCGCCGCATGTGCCAGAGCCTTTGCGGCCAAAGGTGCACGCATTGTGTGTCTCGACATCAATGGTGACGGCGCTGCCGATATCGCAGCCAAGTTTGGCGGGACTGGATTCGGATGCGATGTCAGCGACAATCAGGACGTCAACGAAGCGGTCGCTCGAATCCGCAGGGACATTGGCGAGATCGATCTGTTCTTTTCCAATGCTGGTGTATCGACCGGAGGTGATCCGCTCGAAACAGAGCTCGACGTCTGGGAGTCACAATGGCAGATCAATGTCATGGCCCACGTTCACGCTATCAGAGCCGTATTACCCAACATGCTAGAAAGAGGTGAAGGTTACCTGGTCCACACCGCGTCCATGGCGGGTTATCTGACAACCCATCGTAATCTGACCTATGCCACCACAAAACATGCTGTGGTGGGTTTGGCAGAATGGATGTCCATTACCTACCACCATCGAGGGATTCGTACATCGCTGCTCGCACCTCTCGGTGTTCGTACGCCAATGCTGGGCGACGCGAGTGCGGCCTGGGCAAGTTCAGCAGCCGGTCCCATCAAGGAACCGGAAGATGTTGCGCAACAAGTAATTGAAGCCGTTGAAGCAGAGCGTTTTCTCATACTCACCGATGAACTTGCACAAACCTGGATGGAGAGAAAAACCGGCGACATTGAGAGATGGTTAAACGGCATGCGACGAATGCAAGTGAAAATCGAAGATGCAGAAATGAAGTCAGTCGATTACTGATACCCTCCCGATTATTTGTAGGGCCTACACCACCATGTTTTCAATTTGCGGAAGACTAATCGTTAGTTTCTTCTTTGCCCTGTTCACATCGTGCAACACATTTGCAGACGAACACGCCAAACGTTGGCTAGCGGGCGATCACCATATTCACAGCTGGTATAGCGTCGGCTATGACTACGAGCAGGACCCGCCCAAGCCTGAACGCGGCGGCGACGCGGTCTATCAGATCACCACAAACAACATCATGGCCAAACACTACGGTTTGACCTGGACAGTGGTCACTGACCATGGCGGCCCGAATCATAGTGAGGTCAATCGTCTTTGGGCTTACCCCGAACTCCTGACCTCCCGAAAAGCCTTACCCGACATGGTCCAATTTTTTGGCATGGAGATAAATTCACCAGGAGCGGATCACGCCAGCCTGATTATTCCCTATTCAGAGGTGGAGCGTGACCAACTCGTCGACCTAGAACGACGATTCGATCGTCGTGAATCCTGGCCGGACGACAGATCAAGGAATAATCCCAGCATCATGTTGGAGGCACTGAACTACATGAGTGAACAGGAACATCCGCCTGTTGTCATTGCCAACCACCCGTCCCGCTCTATGCTCATTACAGGTAATTACGGGCTGTACGACCCTGCAGAATTAAGAGCATGGAACGATGCCGCACCGAACGTTGCCATTGGTATGGCAGGCGCACCAGGACACCAGGCCGCGCAACTGGTCAAATTTGCTCGAGGAGCCTACCGGGCACAACCCACGTTAGGAGGATTTGATCGAATGACGGCCATACTGGGTGGGTTCTGGGATTCCATGCTGGCGGAGGGTCGACATTTCTGGATTACCGCCAACTCCGACTCCCATATCCACTACACACAAGGTGGCATCGATTTCTGGCCAGGCGAGTATTCCAAGACATACGTGTACGCCGAATCCAATCCTGCCGACATTCTGGAAGCACTGCGAGGTGGTCGCATCTTTGTCACAACCGGTGATCTCATCTCTGAACTCTATGTCGATGTAAGTACTGAACAGGGATCCGCAATGATTGGAGGGTCACTTACAGACAACAGATACCCTCTGGAGGTGACGGTACGCATTCGACTGCGTGACCCCGAGGGCAATAATCCCTACGGCACTGATCCATCAGTTCATCACGTCGACCTCATAAAGGGGAGCATTACCGGTTTTGTAAAAGATCCTAAGACCGACTCCCACGAAGCGATGGTAGAGAAACGATTCAACCGGCGTCACTGGCGACGTGATGGTGAGTTGATCAGCATGGCGCACAAGCTTTCAATCGAGGGACCTACGTATTTTCGTGTACGTGGAACCAACACCCAAGAGAAGGAACCCAAACCGGACCCATTGGAGGAGAACCCCTGGGAAGATCTCTGGTTTTATTCCAATCCGGTCTTTGTTCGATAAATCCCAATACGCTGTACGGTGTCAGCCAGCCTGGTGTACGATATTCAACCCAGTCAATCAGTTCGGAGAACACCCATGCTAGATGCCGCTGGTCGACACCAAGAGATGATCGAAACGAATGGTGTAATCTTACGCACGATCATTGAAGGTGACGGACCTCTTGCGGTTCTTCTTCATGGTTTTCCTCGCTGCTGGTATCTTTGGCGGCACCAGATCGATCCTCTGGTCAAGGCCGGTTTCCGAGTCGCAGTACCTGACCAGCGAGGCTACGGTGCGAGTAGCTGCCCGCCCCGAATCGAGGACTACAGTCTGCTCGAACTAACAACAGACGTCGTTGGTCTGATCGACGCGCTGGGCGAAGAGAAAGCCCATCTTGTCGGCCATGACTGGGGTTGTATCGTCGCCTGGTACACCGCACTCCAGTATCCCCATCGACTTCACTCGGTGATGGGACTCTCTGTTCCCATGTTACCCATGGGACCGCGTGCGGTGAATCCTCCTGGCCTCGATGACAACTTCTGGTACATCCGATACTTCCAGAATCCAGGGGTCGCTGAGGCAGAATTTGAGGCAGATATCGATCGAACGATGCGCTTTTTCAACGGATCAGGAGGGGGCGGCGGATCCAAACCGCGAGATGCCAACATGTTTGGCGATGGGGCACCACCTGCCCTATCGCCAGCAATCACCGAAGATGATCAGGACTACTACACTCGCAGCTTCATCGAATCAGGCTTTCGCGGACCACTCTCCTGGTATCGAAACATGAGTCGGGTACCAAGCCTGATGCCCTGGCTTGCAGAGCCCAGAATACAGATTCCCGCCGCGTTTCTGGCAGGTAGCAACGATCCCGTATTGCAATTCACACGGGGTAGCGTCGACATGCAGGACGCCTTTTTCGCCGATCTTCGAAGCAAACAGATTGTTGATGGTGCGGGTCATTGGGTTCAGGAAGAAAAGCCAGAGGAGGTCAATCTCGCTCTCGTTAAGTTTCTTACAGATATCCGGGGGGATTGATACCGCACCTTTCTCTACTCATTTGCGTTTCAATACGACCTATAGCTCCGCAGGAAGACTCTATGGCTACCGGGGTGTTGTTAAACCAGATCACGCACAACTGGAAGACGTCGCCAAAGCGATCGACTACTGACACGACGCACTGAATCCTAAAAAACGGACGGTTCATTTTTGGTATCCGGGGGCACATATCGATCTGGTGGGTATTGCGTGGGTTTATGCAGTTGATCGTGGCATCGTAACCCTCCAACGTTTAGGAAGGGCCTAGGCGATGGTTCCCACCGACGGAGACAGTCGCATTCTTGGCGATCGGGTCGGTGAACCCTGAGTAGTAGGAATCAAATACCCGAGATCAACTGACGACAGTATTGATGCGATCGTTGTTGATGGTCAGGTACGCTTTTTCATGTCTGATACGCTGCAACAACTGCAGCATGCGCCCTTGCGAGAACGCTTACGGTGGATGGAGAATTGACCAGTATACAGACAACCAACACAGACAAAGTAAACACTCCAAACACCGCCTAAGGCAGGAGCCTTATGATACGTAGTTTATTTCTGATCGCGGGAAATCCCCCTCCGGGTCCGTCTTTTAAATTTTGGCACGGAAGCGGTCACGGTCACCAAAATCAGCTATCCATTGCACTTCCTACCTTACTGAGAAAAAGTCACCATGGGTCCAAAGACAGTCGATACTGAAAAAGCGCCGATGCCGCTACCCCTGTTGGATGGCAAAGACACTGACCCGATCGTTCAAGCCTGGTTTGAAATCGTCCACCTGAAGCAGCTCTATCGGAAAGGATGGCTGGATCGAGGTATTGATCCCACACGCTGCGAAACAGTTGCCGAACACACGTTCGGGAACGCTATGCTCTGTCTACTCCTGGTGTCAAAGCATCCCGAACTCAACGCCGAAAAAGTCCTACGAATGGCGCTGGTTCATGACCTCGGCGAAGCTTACGTAGGTGATATCACACCTTCCGACAATGTTACCAAATCTGATAAGTCAGAACGGGAGCACACGGCGTTACAACGCATCCTAGGAAAACTTCCCAACGGCCAAGAAATGTTAGACATCTGGCTGGAATACGAACAGCAGTCCTCACCGGAAGCCACGTTCGTCAAACGGATCGACCGACTGGAGCTGGCGCTACAGGCAGCAGTCTATGAACACCAGGGGCTGATCGAAGGCAGCGAGTTTTACCAGGCAGTTCTGCCGCAACTCCCACCAGATCTAGCGGCACTAGTGCAGGAACTAGTGGTACCGGACTAACCGGATCGCAGCAAAAAAGATCACCCGTTTCTGGTAATCCCCTGGAAGAGATCTGATATCGTTCCTCGACGAAAGCATTGATCAATGCCATGCGCGATACCATCGAGTACACAAGGGAAAGAGTCCGAGAGGGAAAGGTTCCCATCAGCACCAAAATCCTTCAAGGTTTCGGCGGGATCGTAAACTCTCACAAAGACTTTGCTTTCAACGATGGCGTCGCGATTCCTGTGTTGTTCTTCATCCCTATTTTTCTCATGTCTCGAATGACGATGACCCGTGCGCGGCTCGCCGAGATCCAAGAGGCATTGGCAGAACAACGACAGCACTAACACCTTCTCCGGCATAAAGTCCGAACTTTATTCGTGATCACAAAAAAGGCAGCAAAAGCTGCCTTTTTAAGGCTATCCCAATTGTCAGTTCAGTAAACCTTCCAATCGCTCGCCAATCTCCTCTGGTGTAACCTGCGGTTCGAATCTTTCAAGAACCTGACCATCCTTACCAACAAGGAACTTGGTGAAATTCCATCCAATATCGCCAGGTTTCTCGGACTTCAACCAATTGTAGAGTTCACAAGCGCCATCACCGTTGACTTCAATTTTGGCAAACATGGGGAAATTTGCGTCGTATTTTGACTTTGCAAATTCGAGAATTTCTTCGTTGGTACCGGGTTCTTGCGCACCAAACTGGTTACAGGGAAAACCAAGGATGGTCACCTGACCGCTTTCTTGCAATGCACGCAGACCTGCGTACTGAGGGGTGAGACCTCACTGACTGGCAAGGTTGACGATCAGTAGAGCCTGATCGCGATACTCCGATAAGGAAACAGACTCGCCGGTAATCCCGTCCATCTCCATGTCATATAGTTGGCTCATGGATGCTCCAAAAATGAATGGTAGAACATGTATCTTAGGCCCAAACCGGGGTCAGTGTAAAAAGTCGCCATCAGGGCGAAACGGATACACGTCGATAGTCTGAATAACGCCCTGCGACGCCTTCATCAACGTTCATCAGACCCATGGCCTTCAACCTGATTTTGAACTCAAACGCCACCGGTAACACATCACCGTCGTCCTTTCGTTCAAATTCAAATCGGCTCAGAAATTCGTGGATGCGCACGCCAAAACGGGGTCTGAACGAGTCTTCATTGCGGATATCAATAAAATTGAGGTGTCCACCGGCTTTGGATATCTGAAGATGCCCAGTGAGGTATTCCATTACAGCGGCATCGTCTCCTTCGCCATGCGGTACAAAACTGAAGGTCCAATGTTCATCGGTTTCATTGACGAGTTGCAGTGTACCCGGAGTTACCAGCTCAGCGGGGTCCCGTCGACTGTTGCGTCCGCCCTCGGCTTCGTCAGCCTTGCGTTTCAGGTAAGCCTTTGCCTCGCTGGTGGAAGGAGGCTCACCATCGATCATCATCAGTTGCCAGGGTGATTCTCTAGAGGGCGAGTAGTGTCCGACCACGATCCCATCGCTGGTTGTCAAAGTTTCTGTGTAGGACCAGTGCTCTGTGAAGTTGTCGTCAAACTGTGCGAAGGCCGAATCCAGAAGCTGCTGATAGTTCGTGGCAACGGCCGGAAATGACAACGCTAGCAAGACCCCAAACCACAGAACTGACGTCAAAACCCGACTTGTAGGATGCGCTCGCCACATGTTAGTACCTAGCATAACCGACCTCTTCGTATTCACGAACCCCTCAGACATTCGTAGCACTTTTGCGTTCCTCACGCACGCGCCTAAGGGGGCACCCGTTCATACACTCATCTGAAGCAAAACCGCTTAATAGCAGATGCCGCTCGCGAGCGGATAGACCAGTCAAAAACGAATTTCGCGAGGAAGAATGTAGGATCAGATCTCAAGATCAGTCATTAATTCGTCGAACGCGGCTTCAACAATGCGATCGTATTTGTAAGCGATACTGGTATTGATGAATACCAGGGTCACAACGCAGATCACGTATCGGATTAACGTAACGCAACAGGCGTGTCCTCAGTAACACGCTCTAAAGGTTTCGAGAGAATGTCCCGCCGCCTATGACACACCAATGTGTTCAAGGCATCCTCCAACGTCGATAGGTCACATCTATTCCGACAACGCGTCTACACTAAGGGAATGCATGTATCGGTATCAAACTTCCTTTACCAGCTATGGCACAATCCTGTGAACACTTGAGTGAGCCCGTGGCCATGACCCAATCCCTGCTTGATCGACGCCACGCCCTGATCGGACATGCACCCCTGTTCTACGAACAACCAGTGCATATCGTGCGAGGGGAGGGTGCAGTACTCTATGACGCAGACGGCAAGCGTTACATTGATATGTACAACAACGTGCCCTGTGTCGGGCACGCAAACCCCCGTGTTGCAGAAGCCATGGCTCGCCAGTTGGGTACTCTCAATGTCCACAGCCGATACCTCCATGAAGGCATCCTGGACTATGCCGAACGCCTGATTTCACTACACCACGATGGTATTGAATCTGTGGTGTTCGCCTGTTCTGGCACCGAAGCTTCCGAAATCGCCCTTTTTATGGCTCGAGGCGCGACAGGTGGTCAGGGCTTCATCTGCACTGACGCGACGTATCACGGCAACAGTGCCGAGGTCATCAAACTTGCGCGTGCCAGTTTGACCGATGAGGACCCGGATAGGCTTTTCCGGGCGGTCCCAGTGCCACAAACCTATCGGCCTATTGGCGACGGTCTGACTAACGAAGAACTATGTGACACCTACTTAGGCCGGATACAAGCCGAAATAAATGCCTTTGAGTCTGCCGGAATTCCTTTCGCGGGCATGTTTGTCTGTTCGATTTTTGCTAACGAAGGTCTTCCAACCACCCCCGAGGGCTTCATGGCGAAAGCTGCTGATATTGTCCATGCCGCTGGAGGCTTGATAATCGCCGATGAAGTACAAGCAGGCTTTTGTCGTTCAGGAGACTGGTGGGGTTACGAAACCAGCGACTTCGTACCGGATATCGTCACAATGGGGAAACCCATGGGAAATGGTATGCCATTGTCTGCAACCGCCGCGAGTAACGAGATCGTTGAGACGTTTCGCAGGCGCAACGGCTACTTCAACACGTTCGCTTCATCACCGTTGCAAGCCGCCACGGGTATGGCCGTTCTTGACGAAATTCACGATCGTGATCTGCTCAAACAATCCCGTGACATCGGGGAGACGATGCGTGAGGCACTACGAGCGTTGCAGCCCGATTGCGAGTTCATGGGTGACGTCAGGGGATGTGGGCTCTTCACAGGGATCGATTGGGTGACCGACAAAGCGTCTCGCACACCAGATCATAAAGGTGCGATCAAGGTCGCAAACGCCATGAAGGACCGAGGGATTCTCCTTAGCAATGCCGGCGCTTATCGCAACGTCATCAAAATCAGACCGCCGCTCGTGTTCCAACACGACCATGCCGAAGAGTTCATCGCAACCTTCACAGATGTCGTGAATAACCTAGAGGCCGTCTAATGACGAGCGCTCTATCAAGTCCAGCAAGGCTCGCCGGATTCTTGCTCCTGCTCGCGAATCTTGGATGTCACACGACCCCCACATCCCTGAGCAACAGACTCAACATTTCTGATGATGGCGCAAGAGTCGAATATGCTGGTGTAGGCGGTGAAACGGCGTTGGAAACATTGCAGGAACTGACCGATGTCGATGTGCGTATAACCGAGCTCGGAGAGTTTGTAACCGGCATCGCTAAACGTTCGGCGACTGGTGGCAATCAATACTGGGTGTTTTTTGTCAACGACCAAGCCGTCCGTATCGGTGCCGGGAACTATGTGGCAAAACCAGGAGACCGGATTACCTGGTTACTAAAAACACACGGGGCTTCTAATGGATCAAAGCCTGAACCACCAACGACCGACGCCAACGAGACTGATGACCGTTAGTAGCGACGACAAACACCAGGAGCCAACAGGATGAAACAGCGATACGTGACAGAAATGGGGATGGGCGTCGATGTCCATGGTGGCGACAACACAAGCGCTGCGGTGCGAGCCGTTTTCGACGCAATCCACCACTCCTCGCTCAATTTCTTCAAACCCCTAAAGCGAACTGCTCACGACATGAGAATCGACGTACTGATTGGTGCGCCCAATCCAGACGCCGTTGATGTTCGCCAGGTGGCTAATGCGCTCCCGTATGGCACTGTCGAGGTGACCGTAGAGAAGGGTGGATTGTCGATTCCCAACGAAGATGGCAGCGATGCGATCACCATCGCCAATGCGGGTATCCTGGTACATCTAGAGGATAACTAGCGCCTTTAAAGATCAGCCTTTGCGGGCTAACGCGATGGTCAAAGTGGGCGTCAACGCCTCAATGGAAGTACGGAGATGAATCATTGACGGGCCGTCAATGCTGAGTGCTGCCGCGAGCGCTGTCGGAAACTGATCTGAGTGTGTTACCGAAAACGCAGGCAGACCATAGGCTCGCGCCAGGTCACCAAAGTCTGGATTAACTAGTTCCGTCGCCGACAAACGGGAGGGGTAGTGGCGTTCCTGGTGCATCCTAATCGTTCCGTAAGCACCGTTATCCACGACAAACACGGTGACCTTCAACTTGTGCTCGGCGAGCACAGCAAGTTCCTGGATTGTCATCTGAAGACAACCGTCTCCCGCAAAACAGAAGACCCGTTTCTCAGGACGACGCAATCCCGCAGCCACCGCGGCAGGCAGTCCATATCCCATACTGCCAGACGTCGGCGCTACCTGAGAGCCATAGTGTCGAAAGCGCCAGTAGCGGTGCACCCAGATCGAATAGTTGCCAGCACCATTTGTGATAATCACGTCCTCGGGTGATTTGTCTCGTAGATGCGTCATCACCTCGCTCATGTCTACGGCGCCGGGCGTCTGTGGCAGAACATCCGTCCAGGCCTCGTAGTCGCGATGGATCGAGTCGGCTTCTCTCGAGTGTGCCATCGGAAGATCGACAACCGCTGGCGCAAACGAAACCGGTGACGCGCAAATGGCGAGCGTCGGGGAATAGATGCGTCCCAGCTCCTCAGGACCCGGATGCACGTGGACAAAGTTCTGTTTCGGTGACGGAATATCAAACAGCGTAAAATCCTGACTGGGATTCTCCGACAGACGGGCGCCGATGGCGATGATTAGATCTGCCGATCGAATGCGAGCAATCAGCGCCGGGTTCACCCCAATACCTAGATCCCCCGCATAGAGATGATGAGTATGATCGAACAGTTGTTGCCTTCGAAAAGATACTGCCACAGGCAGTTGCTGGCGTTCAGCAAACAGAACGGTGGCCTGACGGGCTTCTTCACTCCAGCGGGACCCGCCAAGAATCATGATCGGCGAGATGGCCTCTGCAAGCATCGAAGATAACCTCGCCAGCTGCTCAGTGGTAGGAGCCTGTTCAACCGCTGCCGAGTATGGAAGCTGAGGTGGCAACATCACCTCTTCGCGCAGCATGTCTTCCGGTAAGGCGATCACCACAGGTCCTGGTCTACCGCTCATGGCCACTGAGAATGCATGCGCTAGTATCTCGGGAATGCGTTTGGGGTCCCGGATTTCGGTGACCCATTTCGCAATCCCACTGTACAACTGCGTGAAATCAACTTCCTGAAAGGCCTCTCTACCATCAATCCCCCGCGCGATTTGTCCAATCAGCAGTATAAGTGGTGTCGAGTCCTGTGCAGCGACATGGACACCCGATGCCGCATTCGTGGCGCCCGGTCCGCGCGTGACCATGGCGATTCCCGGCCGTCCCGTTAGCTTTGCGTCCGCTTCTGCCATCATGGATGCGCCACCTTCCTGCCGTGCGACGACCGTGTCGATATCGCTATCATGGAGACCGTCCAGCACCGCGAGGTAGCTCTCACCCGGTACACAAAAGACGCGATCAACCCCCTGTGCTTCGAGGGCACGCACCATGAGATGGCCACCAGTGGCTGTCTTCATCACATTGCGCTCAGACGGGCCACTTCCTCATGCCAGACACCTCGCATAGACCTGCCGAATTCCGATATGCCATCGTCAGCAAGAGGACCGGTGATATGAACGTTACCCTTGGACCGTGATCCTTGTGTCAGGTGATCAGGACCGATGTCGGTGTTAAGAAAGTGAATGCCTACACCACATCGAGCTTCGTCGGTGATGTTGGCACCGGTCGCGTGCGGCGTGCCATAGCAAAAAAATACGACGCCACCCGCTTTTAACTCACAATGCACTGCGTCGTCATCATCCGCCTTCATCCGAATGTGATGGTCACTGTCCGGATCTCGGTCATGGGGATGTTTGATATGAAACTGTCTGGGAATCACTTTCAGTGTGCCGTTCTCACGCGATGCGTCGTGGAGGGCAATCCACATCGCAGTACCTTTCAGGGGATCCGATATCCTGAAATATGCGTTGTCAGTGTGCCAGTTTGTGGGTCCACCGATGCGTGGTGGCTTATAGAACAGCTGATCAAGAATACGACATGCGGGTGAACCGATCAGGTCTGTCACTGCGGCGATGACCTTCGGCTGAAACGGTAGGGCCTGGAAGAGTTCACCATGCGGCAACAAGGGTACCAGCTGAAGATTCGCCACATCGTCAGTATGGGTCGCGCCATCACCCGCGGTCGCGACGTTTCTGAGTAGTCCAGCCGACTGCCATTGCTCAACCTGACGGCACATGGCGGCCACCTCGATCTCCGAAAAAAAACCGGGCGCCAAGGTGAACCCTTCCGATTTGAACTGCTGAACCTGATCCTCAGTTAGTCGCACGCGCACGCTCTATCTTTTGAACACGCACCGGGTATCTGGATTACAGCGTATCCAGTAACTTGCGCATTCCTTCGCCCAGCCCGCCCAGAGCCTGGCGGAAGATGAAGCGATCCCACCCGATACAGAAATGACGCACTCCAAGATCAATATATCGCTGCGCCTGCTCTACTGCGCCAATCTCAATGCGAGGAGGAACACCATATTCTATAGATTTTGAAATCACGAGTTCCTCGAATTTACGAATCTCGTTGGATCCCTGGAGTTTCGGTTCACCCCTAGAAAAGCTGAAGTCAGCGGGTCCCCATTGGGTCATATCAACGCCTTTCTCTTTGGCACGTTCCAGGATGGCGTCAAGATTGTCCACAGCCACATTCTTTTCGATCATGATAGCGAAAACAGCAGACTCCAGATCTTTGCCGTAAGAACCGGTGTCATAGCTCGCGAGTGCTGGCCGTCGCAATTTCACGCCCATCTGACCACCGTGTTGAGGGGTATCTGGACGTAGTTGGCGGTGACAAATATCGACATCTTCTGGTGATCTGATGTCGGTAAACAAAACCGCTTTGAAACCCGCGCCCAACGCCGCCTGAGCCCAATATCCCTGGGATTCCTGATCCGGCTTGATCATCAGAGGGAGATTGTTACCACACTGAGCCGCGCGCGCGAGATGATACAGATCGGTCATGTTGAAAGCGGTATATTCGGCCACAAATTCGGCGTAATCGAAGGTCCCCAGATCGCCGATAATTTCAGGGACATCGCCGTCAACAAACATGAAATGCGTACCCATGGTGGGTTTGCCCTCATCCAGCAGATCCCGGAGGGAGTTATGCATCATCATGAGACTTCTACCATTTGCTATTGATTTAGAAGCGCCATCAAACCAGTCTGCGCGCCACGACGCAACTCTCCATCAGCTTACCATCACGATGACCAGTGACCATCCCGCATAGACAAGATCGTACTATCAAGATTGCTAATTGTTATTTGGGTATGGTGCTCCGTTCAACTACCCTCTCGCTTTCAAATAAAGCTCAGAACCTTCGAAGAGAAGCAGTCTTGCTAAATGTCTGCACTCGAATTCATAACTTATATCGTACTTGGTGCCACCGTTGGTGGTTTCGTCGGAACGATCGGCGTCGGTGGCGGCGCCCTGATGACCCCGGCGTTGATCTACCTGGGCATGCCGGTGCATATCGCTGTTGGTACCGATCTGCTTTATGCAGGCGTTACCAAAACGTCAGGCGCCATCGCCCACATCAGGCGTCAACACGTCGCCTGGCATCCGCTGTTACTCATGGCTACAGGGAGTATCCCATCGGCACTCCTCACACTGCTGATACTATCGTACGTACCCCTCGATGGACTTACGACAGCGGTTCCCCTTATCCTTGGACTGGCACTGATCACTACCGGACTTGCCAGCCTTTTCCTCCGTAGTCCACCCAGGGAACGACAGGAAGGAACGCCCGTTCTGCTGACCATGGCATCAGGTATGCTGCTCGGCTTTCTGGTCACCTTAACGTCGGTTGGGGCAGGCGCAATTGGCGCCGCGATACTCCTGATGCTCTTTCCAAGCTTGTCCGGTGCTCGCGTTGTCGGGACCGATCTTGTTCACGCGGTACCACTGGCAATGATAGGAGGTCTTGGTTATGCCCTTTATGGCTACACTGACTGGAGGGTCCTTTGCGCACTGCTTATCGGCTCGATTCCAGCTGCCCAGGTTGGCGCACGCATGACAGGCCTGGTGCCAGGTGCTGTGATTAAACAAATTATTGCGTTCTTATTGCTGGTTGTTGGAGGTGTCACTGCAACCACAGCATTGCCGTGAATGAGTACGCGCTACAAGGTCTTGAGCTCGTCACTTGTCCAAATTTTACGCCGGAATCGCGGGTTCTTTGACGACATATCGATCTTATACGCGCTACCATCCGAACAGGATCCAAGTCCAAGAATCCGACCAAGATTGTGTCCCAACCACTGCTCAATCTTGAGAACGACCATTTTCCGTCGCAGTCGACCTTGCTCATCCCGGTTCAGGACTGTTGGCATCGTATTGAGGGTTAGAATTTCGCTGATAGCGCCGCTCGCCATCTTTTCTCGACCCTCATCGCTCGCGTAAAAGTGCGACACCCCGAATATGACCCTTCGTGGACGCCCGCTCAGCAAAAACTCGCAGGATTTCACGACCGTTGATCCAGTACGAACCATGTCATCAAACAAAACTAGGTCACGATCCTTCAGATCCTTAAGGTCACAAGGGCTATCACGATGCAGTGAAATCTCAACCTCCCTCTCGCCCGTCCTTTCTTTATCAAGCAAGACAAAACGCGCATCAGGCAAGTCGAGCTGAGAGAACATGGCTTCAACAAAATCCCGCGCACCTTCATCTGGCGCGCACAACGCAAGACGCTCCCCACGATCGCCAAACCCGACAATGTCAGAGCTCTTCAGGTAGTGTAGATAGATGTCATATGGAATGAGATTGTAGAACTCGTCTTTAAAAACCTCCGAGAACATGGTCTGTACGCCGAAGGAGTGATTGTGAACCGTCATGACGGCATCCACACCTGACAAACGCAGCATTTCCGCATACAGCTTCGCCGTGAACGGTTGGCCGTCAAACTTCTTGAGATCAGCACTGTCGCGTTGATGCACCGTCGCGCCAAGAGCAGGAGAAGGACCACGATCCTGTGCACTGTAGTAAAGATCGGGTTCAACCAGCATAACTTTTTCTGCACCGTTTTCTTTTGCCGCGCGGGCAATCAGAAACGTGCGCATTGCCAAGTTCTGCCGAGAAACCAGGCGATTGGAAGTGCTGACAATCACCACGGTCTTACCCGAGAGGTGCTGACCGATGTTGGTGAAATCACGCTCATCGGAGATAAAGCGAGGACAAAACTCTCCGTTTGCAAATGTCTTCAGACTGATAAGGTCGGAGACATCCACCGACTGACCGACCGCGAAGGCGACATCGATTGCAAATGGATCATCGGAAAAGTTACCAACAATAACGACATCAGATAATTTCATAGGCAGTCCTGCTTATTGACGGCATGCCGGTAGCTTCCGAGCCAGAGGAGAACATCTGCTGAACCTTTCAGAGGTCATTTTTGTTCCAAGGCACTTAATCACTATGTATACCAAATAGCAATGACAATACGCTTCTCGTCGATACTCGACTTAACGAACTCGTCAGCAACTGATCGTCAGTTCGGCTCTGACTCTGTGCCAATATCAGCCCGCATGATTTCACGAACGGCCTGGCTCGCGGTAAGCTCTCCTCGAACCACATTGTAAACACCTTCGACCAGCGGCATCTGGACCGAATGTTCCTGCGCCAGCGCGACCACTGCTGGTGCACTCTTAACTCCCTCTGCGACCATGAACATCTCGGCAGTAATCTCATCAATCGATAGACCCTTACCCAGCTCGACCCCTACATGGTGATTACGACTTTGCGGGCTCGTGCATGTCGCAACCAGATCACCGATCCCGGCAAGACCAGAAAAAGTCTCCACCTGCCCGCCCAGCGCTACTCCTAAACGGGTGATCTCGGCGAGACCTCGGGTAATAAGCGCCGATCGTGTGTTTTCACCGGCACCTTGCCCATCTCCCATACCCGCAGCAATGGCGATGACATTCTTAAGCACGCCCCCCAGCTCTGAACCAATAACATCGGTATTGCGGTAAACCCGGAACACGCGTGTGTGGAATAATGGCTGCAACGTCCTCGCCGAATACTCATCGGGCATCGCCAGTACACACGCTGCAGCAAATCCAGCAATCACCTCACGAGCCAGGTTAGGTCCCGTTAAGACGCCACACGCATGCCCGGGACAGACCTCAGCAACGACTTCAGTCATACGTCTTCGTGTTGACGGTTCAAGACCTTTTGTCAGGCTGACAATGGGCACGCCTTCTCCAATGTGCGGGGCAGCCATCGTAAGGACTTCACGATAATTCTGCGACGGGATTGCCATCACCAGCACCTCTGCTCTTCGCGCTGCTTCAGTGAGGTTCGATGTGGCTTGAAGTCGCGTTGATAGTGAAGCTTCGGGCAAATATCGTTGATTTGTGTGAGACTCGTTAACTTCCTCTTCGACAGACGGGTTCCGAGCCCAGAGATGCGTATCGGCATTTCTTGCCATTAGTGAGGCGATGGTCGTTCCCCAGCTGCCCGCGCCAAGTACACTGACCCGTGTCCCAGAGGATGTCTGCCTACTGGTCAAGCTCCCGCCTCGTCACTCAGCTTAAAATCGTCTTCACTGAAACGCGCCTCACCCCCAAGTGCATTATAGAGATCGGGCAACATCTGCTTCAGCGTTAACGCCAGTTGGCTCAAATCTGCATCGAGTTTGGCGATCAGATCTTCATCATCATGGATCTCGACCGCGTCCAGAAACTTCATTTGTCTGATCGCCAGGTCCCGATCTACTACAAATCTCAAATCACCACGCCAGATGAGACCCAGTCGTGTACAAACCTTACCGGACTCGACATGGTTTCGGACTTCAAGCGTCGCCAGATCCTGCCGACGACAAGTGACCGATGACCCTTCTTCCGGATCGGTCAGGTCACATTGGTCGCCCAAGGTGAATTGATCAGGCAGCTCACGTGACGTCAGCCATCGAGTGTAGTAGTCGACCGGATTAGATCTTACCGGCGGCGGTACCACCGGTAGACTTCCCAGAGACACACGCAGCGTGTTGAGAAACATTTCTGCCTCAGTTCTAGAAGACGTGCCTACTACCAAAAGCTGATCAGCAGGAGCAAGATAGCCAAGAATCTGTTTAGAGCGAGGCAGCGCCTGCGGTAATAGACTGGCAAAGGCGTCATCCTTGATGTTCTGACGCTCCTGGGTTGAGAGCTTTCTGCACTCAACCTGCTCGACGCGTGACACGCGTTCTGTCACCTGCTCGGCGACGGCACTCGCCGGGACCACCTTGTCTTCCCGGCGGGCACAGAGAAGATGACAGCCAGCTACCGTATGTTGCAGCGGAGCATCTTCCTGATTCTGCTCGAGAGCCACCGGTGAGATCCAGCCGAAACTCGACGGCCTGATACCGCTACAGGGGACAAACTGATGTGCGGACAGGGCTGACTCAAGTTCATCTTCACTTAACGTGATAGCGCGTGTCATTCGAAAGACAAAAGCGTTAGTGAAGAGCATGCGGGTCCAGTCTATCTGCGTCTGTCAAAGTGAGCATGAGCGTCGCATCACGATCGATCGTCGTTCGTTGCTGATAAGTCACGACGTCCTCGATGGAGTAGTCAGCAACCGCATCATAGACGGCTGTAGATACCACCGTAACGACAACCTGGTACGATCCACTCTGTGCTCCAGTCGCAGCAGGTATCAAAAATCGTCCCCCTGCGTGGGGCGACACATAAGCCCTGGCAAACGGCTGTGCGCCATCATCTGGCAGCAGCGTGACCCAGCAACCTCCTGCGGGTTGACCATCAACGGTAACATGTCCGTTGACAGACCATCGCTGAGCAGCGTGCAGAAAATTATTGCGCCGTAACCAACGGATCAAGAGATCAGGCCAAAGGTTGAGATCCGGGTCGCCCACTCCGAGCCCAAGACCATGGTCACCCGTACCAAAGACATGCAGTTCGGACTGCACACCCGCCCGGCACAGGGCACTGTAGAATGCCAACGCCTGATCGCTCGATACGACACTGTCCTCATGGGTGTGCATGATGAAAGCAGGTGGTGTATTCGCATTTACTCGGACATCGGTAGGGCTGTATTCCTTCACCTTTCGACCCCGAAGCTCACCATTGGTGACGGCGTACGCCAGGACTAGGAAGTCCGGGCGACAGCTTTCGTGCTCGATGACATCATCCGCTGCATCGTCTCCCTCGTCAAAGTCTGTTCCCACCGCGGCGGTCAAGTGGCCACCTGCTGAAAACCCCAACATGCCAACCGACATGTTGCCCACCTGTTCAAGGCCTTCTACACGATAATGCGAACGAACCCATCGGATCGCTCGTTTACCATCCAGTAATGAGACATCGGAATGGTATTTCTCACCCAGTCGATAACGCAGCACATAGGCATCAATTCCTTGTCGATTCAACCATCGACCCACCTGAAGGCCTTCGTGATCGGAAGCCAGAATACGGTAGCCCCCTCCAGGAGCAATGACCACAGCACACTGTGCCGGTTTCTCTCCCGCAGGCATCACCGTAATGCGAGGGATATCGATCTCGTCGGTGCCGCGAGCTCGCGGCGCAGCGTCCGCCCAAAGAGGATAGTTCTGCTCATTGATCGTCATTCAGTCGTCCAACCAGGAAAAACTTTTGTCATCACAGAATGGCTGCAACAGTCTCAGATCGCACATGCGGTTTCCCAGTGGTTGCCCGGGGCACGTTACGATGTGTTCTATCATAGCTCATACCATCAACACGTCCATCGGTGAAGTGGGCACGGGCCCGGCGTATCAAATCCCCCGTGATATCAGAGGTGAGGTCTATCGGCTCAGAGAGAGCGCATACAACCGTCACCGATGGGTGAAAGTGTCGGCACGCGATTCTGTTACCATCGAGGCCCGCAACACTACAACCAATTGGAGAGCCCCAACATGCTGAAGTCAGTACCACTTGGACCTAGCGGTCTCCGCGTCTCTGAACTCTGCCTAGGTACTATGAACTTCGGCCAGCCAGGTCGGGGTCACCAGGGGGATTGGACGCTCTCGATTGACGAAGCAAGACCGATCTTTGAGGGGGCCATCGAAGCCGGTCTGAATTACTTTGACTGTGCGAATGTCTACGGACTCGGCTCTTGTGAGGAAGTCGTTGGTACACTCCTACGCGAGTTATTGCCGCGCGATCAGTATGTTGTTACGACCAAGGTTGCCATGCCGATGGGTCAGGGCACCAACCAGGTTGGCCTGTCGCGGAAACACATCATGGAATCGGTTGATAAGTCTCTCGCTCGTATGGGGCTTGATTATGTCGATCAACTTGTCATTCACCGCCATCCGCATGGTATTCCGGGTCATGTCGCGACCCCCATCGAGGAGTCTCTGGAAGCACTAAACGACGTTATTAAAGCGGGCAAAGTTCTCTACCTTGGCGCATCTTCTATGTTTGCCTGGCAGTTCGCAGAGCTTCAAATGACCGCACTGCAGCATGGGTTTACACGGTTCATATCGATGCAAAACCACTACAACCTGATTTACCGCGAAGAAGAGCGGGAGATGAATCCGTACTGCGTGTCTACAGACGTTTCCCTGACACCGTGGTCACCTCTAGCTCGAGGTATTCTCGCCGGGGCATACCAGGGCGGTTTCGAAGGTGGATCGACCGCACGCTCACAGGGCCGCGATCGAATCCGAACGGAAGGGCTGTATCGGGGGGAAAGGGATTTCGACATCGCTGGACGAGTGGTTGAAATCGCCGATAAGCATCACTGCAAACCCGCACAAATCAGTCTTGCATGGCTGCTTAGCAAACCTGGCGTCGTGTCCCCAGTGGTTGGTGTCTCTAAACTCAGTCAACTTGAAGATCTTGTCGGTGCGACTGCGATTGAGCTTACCGAAGAAGACATCGACTACCTCGAAGAGCTGTACCAGCCTCTCGAGAACCTGTTATCTATCGGAGCCTCCTAATCAGCGCATCGATGGAAGTCCCGTTGTTCTAACGAGTGGTGCCCGTCACGTAGAGCAACAGATGGTCTTTCATTTTCTAATGGAGATCCAGTGATTCAAGGTTTGACACCAGCTGCTCTCCTGCCGTACGCGGGTTGACCGACTTATCGATCATGCGAACGACGCCATCGATATCGATGTAATAAGTCCAACGTTGGGCGAAACCCCAGGTCGCGAGCACACCGTAGGCTTTGCACATCTCCTTGCTGGGATCCGAAAGTATCGGGAAGCTCGCTTCGTTCTTCTCTGCAAAAGACTTGTTGTCTTCCGGTTTATCGGTGCTCGCCATAAAATAGGCGACATCATATTTTCTAATTTCCTGATCGCTGTCACGCAGCGCCTTGCATTCTATCGTTCAGCCACCGGTATGGGCTTTCGGAAAAAACGCGATGACAACCGGTTGCTTCCCGCGGAACTGTGACAACGTGTAGTACTTTCCATCCGAACCGACCAGCTTAAAATCTGGTGCTTGATTTCCGATGCCTAGAGCGTGGGCAGTGCCTGGCAGCAGGATTGCCGCAGCAATCGCCAGAGAGCCCCTTATTACTTTCGTCAGGCCGTTGACTAGCGTTTTCATTTCGTGAAAGCTCCTGTTTTTCAGGTTGCCGAATGACCTTAGTACGTCCGGCTAGGATTCACCAGGTATTTCTGACCTGTTGCCTGCAAACCAAAGACGCTGATGGCTTCTACCGTCAACATCTCCCCGAGTGACACTTCCTTCACATAGCTACTGGCGAATGTCGTATCGATTTCATCTGCAACTCGCTTACGAAGTTTGTCCGCTTCGTCTCTTCCTATTTTCTGGAGGAATGGCGTCAGGAGCCAGCCGCCCAAACCCCAATACATGCCGTAGTTTCTTGTCAGCGTCGTCACGTTTCGATCAAGACCACCGTAGATATACACCTGCTTATGCGTCGTCGATCCGTATCGATCGAATCCCTGTGCTCGTCGAGCCTGAGCTGCCTCCATGCATGACAAAATCTGACTCGCAAGTTCACCCCCTCCCGTTGCATCAAAGCCCAACGTCGCGCCCGTTTCTGCGAGCGCATCCGTCAGCCGATCCATGAAATCGTCGTCGCTCGAGTTACAAACATGTGTTACTCCCAGCGCCTTCAGTAATGTTACTTGTTCGGGCTTTCGGACGATATTCACCAGTTCGACACCATCGTCCTGACAGATCTTGACCAACATCTGTCCAAGGTTTGAAGCAGCTGCCGTATGAATGAGCGCAGAGTGTCCCTCCATCCTCATAGTCTCGACCATGCCTAAAGCTGTCAGTGGATTAACGAAGCATGAGGCCGCCTGTGCAGGCGTCGTTCCTTCGTTCAAGACGAGGCAATGTTTCGCGGGAGCGACACGGTACTGCGAATACATCGCTCCTCCAAGAATCGCCACTGTTCGTCCGATCAGTGCCTGAGCTTCTGGTGCACTACCCGCAGCCACGACAACACCAGCGCCTTCGTTACCAGGCGACAGCGCCTGGTCGACACGTCCTGCAACTGTTCGCATGAGCTTCTCCGGAACATCAGCAACAATAGCTGGCCTGCCATCGACTGATTCTTCGCGTGCCGTCGTTATATCCGCAGGACCAAACAACATACCAAGATCAGACGGGTTTATAGGTGAACCAGCCACCTCGATCAGTACATCTTTTTCACCAGGTTGCGGTGTCGCTACCTCCGAGAGCGACAACTGCAATGTTCCATTGCTACGCACGTTGGAATGAAGCTGTAGTGACTGGTCCGGGATTGCCATGATGTTCTCCTTTAGGGAAGCACGTTCTAAGCGCGCAACATATCAGAAGTCCTGTCAGGCCGCGACGTAACCTGGCTCGCTCAACACTAGAAACTGCAGGTAGAATCGAGCCATTCAGATCAGGTCCGGTCGGCGCGAAACATAATCTGCATTTTTCGCTGTCTTACAGGTCGACCGCGCAACCGTCTACCTAGATTCTTGAGATGCAGGTGGAAGTGTCGCCGCCCGTACTCCGACCAATACTTTGAGGGAAACACATGCTCAGCGCAGTTGGGCACAACACGGTCAAAATGACCCGAGTTGTAGGTTCTAAGATGCTCAGGATTTAGCGGCGATTCCTGGTATGGGACCGTGATGAACAAATATTTAGCGGTGCGCTCCCACAAAACTCGAGCCACGCTGAGATCATCGTCCAAATGTTCCAGTACGTTCGAACAGATGATGACATCTGCATCAGAGAGCATTGTATGGTCTCCGGCTTCAAACTGAGCGAGATCTCCATAGTGTATGCGCGCATGTTCAATCGCCGTCTCGCTGATATCGATGCCCAACAGCGTAGCCTGTGGAAAGGCGTTTCTCAGCACCGCCATGCCGCTACCAAGACCACAACCAAAATCAACGATCTGTCCTGCAAAACCTTCCGACAGACCGTAGTACGGCAATTGGGCGTTCACAAACGCCATCGTCTGAATTTCACCCCCTCGAGATTGCCAGTCTCCAGAAGAGAATCGTGCATCCCAATAGCCTTTGGAGTTGAGCTTCATCACGTATTCCATAGCGCAAGAATTCACAGTGTACGACATACACTTCCCGGACCGCCCTCTGTGTACCCCACCCGCAATTCTCCTGTCACGGCAACGCTTGGACTCGATAGGCTATGGCGGCTAAGCTCGGCAACCACGGGTTCCGGTTGTGATAGATTGCGCAACATGAACAACATCGATTCGCTCAAAACCACGTTACAACAACAGGTCGCCGAACGAGCTGACGACATCGAGGAGACGCGTCGGATACCGCCTGACCTCGCAGCAACTCTCAAGAGCGCCCAAGCTTTCTCCTTACTACTACCCGAGACACTGGGAGGCCCCCAAATGGCGCTTCCTGAATACATCAGGCTCATACAGCGAATGGGCGAAGCAGATGGTAGTACTGCGTGGGCAATGAACCAAGGATCAGTGCTCTCGACTTTTTCTCATCAGCTCCCGCTAGGTGTTGCCAGATCAATCTGGACGCATCCAACAGTGACTGTCGCGAATGGGCCACCCGTGGGTAGCACTGCTGTCCCCGAAGAAGGGGGGTTTTCAATCTCAGGGCGTTGGGTGTTTAGTAGTGGAATCACCCACGCCGACTGGTTGATCGCGGCATGCTCCGTACATGAGAGCAGCGGCAAACGTGGAATTCTTGCATTCGTTCCCAAGGATCAGGTTACGATAGATGAGACCTGGGACGTGGCGGGCCTCGCCGGAACTGCAAGCTATTCATTCGCAGCCCAGGATCTCTTCATCGAATCCGCCTACGCGCTTTCACCTCACACGATCACCGATGCACCGCTGCTGTACCACTTTCCTACGAACCTGATGTTTGCCTGCGGTTTCGCATCCGTGGCGCTTGGGGTATCGCGAGCTGCCATGAATTTCGCGGTTGAACGATCCGCAGCTAAGGTAAAGCGTTTCCAGAACAAAACGTTGTCCGAAGACCCAGTGGTACAGTCCGAACTCGGACAGTGTCTCGCTGAATGGCAGGCCATTGAAGCCATGCTTCACAGCGCCGTTGATGAAACATGGGCGAGATTGGACGGGCAAGCCCAGCCTCAACTGTCAGAGCAGCAACGCTTCAGGCTTCGTATTGCGGCAACTCACACCATCAGACGATCTCGTGACATCACTGATCGACTTTACAACCTCTGCAGTACCGACAGCATCTACCGGAGCAATGACATCCAGCGCAGATTCCAGGACATACACGTGATCAGCCAACACCTCCAGGGGCGATCCGAGAACTATCAGACTGTCGGGCAGTACCTGATGGGCTTACCATATGATCGGGGCATGATTAGTTAGCCCAGGACCCTGTATCCGCGCCCTTTCATGCAGCGATGCAAAACTCGCTTCTTTCGCTTTTCAGCAGACGCTGCGCCTTCCCCCGCGCCACCCACTGCTGCCGCACCGCCAATCCTCTCTGCGGTATCACTGTCCCCAATCGCCGCACCTATCAATCCGCCGACTGCTGCACCGATCGCAGCTTCTTTCGTTGCAGATTCTGCGACATTGACTTGATCGGCATATCCCCGACAGTCAGCGAGATCCTGGCGGAACTTTCGTTCATCAACGCCACGCATATCGATGATGGGATCGTGGGCGCACCCTGCCATCATGAACATTCCCATCAAAAAAAAGACTGCCTTTCTCATGTTCTTTCCCTGTGCATGAATCGTAACTAGGTCAGCAGCCAAGACAGTGTGTCTGGCTCCGCCTGAACCACCCCTGAACACCTTTTGACGTTCTGCCGAAGCGGCTATACTTTCTAAAATGGAATAGATTACTATCCGAATATTCCATTAACTTCTACAATTAGTGTTGCTACTTTTCGCGCCCTTGTGGCGAAAACCATCCAACAGACCTGATAGAGGACCGATATGTCAGCTAACCCTAAGATCATCACGACCTCCCCCTATCTTCAGGAAGTAGAGCGATTCGCCACCCTGCGCGGATCAAAGTCGGACGCGTGGAACGGCATCAATGCCGAGTCCGCGGCTCGTATGGCACTTCAGAATCGCTTCAAGACGGGCCTGGACATTGCACGCTATACCGCTGAAATCATGCGAAAGGATATGGCTGATTACGACACCAATCCCGCCGACTACACTCAATCGCTAGGCTGCTGGCACGGATTCACCGCGCAGCAACTCGCCATGGCCGTCAAGCGCCACCGCGGCACCATGGACAAGTCCTACATCTATTTGAGCGGCTGGATGGTCGCGGCCCTTCGCAGTGAGTTCGGACCCCTGCCGGACCAGAGCATGCACGAAAAAACCAGCGTGCCTAATCTAATAGGTGAGATATACACGTTCCTCAAACAGGCTGATGCCGTCGAACTCGAGCGGCTATTTGAACGGTTGGATGATGTGAGACAAAACGGTGGCAACGAGAATGCCATAATTGATCAAATCGACGCCTTCGAGACCCACGTCGTACCTATCATCGCAGACATCGACGCAGGTTTCGGTAACGAGGAAGCAACATACCTGCTTTCCAAGAAAATGATCGAAGCAGGTGCCTGTGCCATCCAAATCGAGAACCAGGTCTCTGAAGTAAAGCAGTGTGGTCACCAGGCCGGAAAGGTAACTGTCCCCCACGAGGACTTCATCTCAAAGATCAATGCCATCCGTTATGCGTTTCTGGAACTGGGTGTCGAAGACGGCGTTATCGTTGCCCGAACAGACTCGCTAGGTGCAGGATTGACCCAGAAAGTCCCTGTCTCTCGCGAAGCTGGTGACCTCGCAAGTCAGTACAACGACTTTCTTGCCACCGAGGAGATCCATGATCTCAATGAACTGAAGGAAAACGACATCACGATTCATCAAGGCGGTAAGCTAGTAAAACCAGTTCGCTTGGACAACGGTCTGTACTCTTTCCGAGAAGGTACTGGTATTGATCGTGTGATTCTAGACTGTGTTACAAGCCTGCGACACGGCGCCGATCTGTTGTGGATCGAAACAGAGCGACCCAATGTGGCTCAAATTGCTGAGATGGTCGACGCCATCCGCAAGCAGATCCCTGACGCCAAATTGGTCTACAACAACTCCCCATCCTTCAACTGGACGCTGAAATTCCGCCAGCAGGTATATGAGGACATGAAAAAAGCTGGCAAAGATATCTCCAGCTACCCTGATCCCGAAACTGATGAGAAAGCATTAATGGATGTCTCTCTCGATGGTTCTGAACTGGCAGTCGAGGCCGATCGTTTAATTCAGAACTTTCAGCGAGATGCATCAGCCCATGCAGGTATCTTCCATCATCTGATCACATTACCGACATATCACGAGACAGCATTGGGTGTGGACACATTAAGTGAAGGTTACTTTGGTGACATGGGCATGCTGGCTTACGTCCGGGGCGTCCAGAGACAGGAAATCCGACGTGAAATGTCCGTGGTCAAACACCAGGAGATGGCAGGTACAACACTTGGCGATCATCACAAAGAGTACTTTGCGGGTGAAAATGCGCTGCTGGCGGGTGGTAAGGACAACACCATGAACCAGTTCTAGAGAACACTAGTGACCACAGTCAAAAGGGGCCATTGAGGCCCCTTTTTTGTCTGCGCATGGAGGGAGCGTCTCAGTCCGCCAAAATAGCAGCCGATGTTTTCTTTAGATGCTTCTTCGTTGATGCCGAAACGCCCAAGACGGCGGACCTGAAAATCCAAACTGGCCCATAATGAGACCACGGTGATGTATCGCGTGGCTGCGAAGGTAGCTGAATTAGAGTCGTAAGCTGGAGCGCATCGACACAGGCGCTAACGCTTCGTCACTACCACTGGTCACCATCAGCGATTAATAGGGCTCGGGTTGCTGTGCAAGACTTCCGGTCAGCCGCTCGGCGTGTGTTGCGCTCAAAGAACAACGTGTTCTGTTACTTCGCAAGGCTACCAAACACGGGCCAGCCGGCAACCTCCGCTTTTGCGATGAACGATGCGGGCACCTTCACGCCTAGGACAAACACATCGAGGTAGGACACATGATTGCTAACATAGAGCACGGACCCGTCGGTGGCCAACTCACCCGGACATGAATCCGCATCCCAAACAACCACGCAACGCCGCCATGAAACAGCATCAGCAGACGTGGAATGTGACGCTTTACTGTCACAACAACCACATAGAAGAAGAAAACCATGACAATGATCCAGAGCACAAGCAACACTGTACTGACGACCGAAAGGACCTTGGAGGGCTGCGCACGAGTTACCGCTAATCGCTGCGCGATCGCCTCGGCATCACCAACAAAGGACATCAGTGCTGACTGCCAAAGTGATGTCTGCCGAACCACAGGGCTGATGCGAGCCCTGTGAACACCGCCGCATGTATGAGGCCAGGCACCCAACCTGCTCCACGCGGGTCGGTTCCCGAGAACACCAACATCCCGATCGCCACCTGCATCGTATAAAGCGCCGCCCAGGGAGTCATCCATGCACGCATATGATAAAAACCCCAGGCCCCCGCCGCATAAATCGCCCAGTGCAATGGTTCGGTGGCCTTGGCATACCAGCCATGCAGAACAAGGCCAAACCAGACTTCCTCATCCTGATCAACCGGTTTAATAAACATGTCAAACGGTATATAGATGAAAGTCATGTAGAAACAAAACAGCATGACTCCGGTCATCCAGACCGGACGTGGGCGCCAAAGTTGTCGCCATATGGTATCGAGCCGCGAAGCTTCATCTGTCACAAAGATTCCCCGGTATGCTTGAGGCAGCGTCTATGGAACCAGTCTTAGTAAGTCGATTGTTCATATTGAAAATAGGCATTCCAACAACGGCCCAGGATCCTGGACCTTGTCGATGTCACACACCTTGATAAGGTCATCCCTGTCGATCTCCACCAGCGACAGCTGCCTTAACCACAGGAACAAGTTAACCAACATTGCCTTCTTGCACTCTTCCTCCTTGTCGTCATCAATCAGACGGTGACAGACACCGGCATTATTATCCAGGTTTTAAGAGTTGAGAATCTCTGTCAGCGACTGCATAAAAACGAGCGTGCGCTGCCCGAAGTTGATGAACTGTCAGTCAAAAATACCACAGGGCCACTGAACCCAGAGGGAGAGCAATCAATACCGCTTCCTAAATCAGAGCCGATTCCGTCACCAGTTCGACCCAAAATCCTAGAGTTGCGCCTTGTAAGAGAAGAGATCTTCGCAGTTTGGTGTTCAACACAATGCTACCTCCGACGACTGCAGGGACACCGATCAATAGCTTATCGACAAGGCTCATGCTGACCAGTGCAGTAGGAAACAGCATCTCGATATCGTACTTCCCCACTCCTGAACATATTCAGGATCGTCGTACCAGGTCCCTAGAGGGTTCGCCGAGCGATGATGGTTTCGCCGTACTCTATAAACAAGACAACACGATCCTAGCTTCCGAACCGCACTGACTTTTTGCGCAAGCCAAACCACGAAGCGACCGTCTCGTTCTGTTTATAGTTGGCCTTGTCCAGAATTAGTGCCAATTGTTTCTCATAGTCGTCACCGGTATCCGAGGGGAATACACCAACCTTGCGGTTGTCGTGGACCGGGTTCAGTGATGTGTAGTTATTCTGCAGTGCTTCCGGGGATGCATGGCGCTCCAAACCGAAAAGGCTCCTTAGCAACTGACAGAAGCCGCGAAAAGCACGTTGTTCAAACCTGTTTGGGGCTTCTGGGGACCCGCACATCTCTAAGGTGTCGCGTTTACGGAAACGAATAAGCCGGTCTCGAGGTCTGGTCCGCGAACGTTCCATGATGCAATAGAGACTTTGGGGGAAGTCTATGAATATCCAGGCCAAATTCCTTACGGCAACGAGGCCACGATCCATTTAGGGTACCATCATCGGACCACAGCACAACAGACAGGCGGGACAAATGACCGAGCTTCATGAACCACGTGTCAACTCAGACGGTAGCTACAACACGTTCAACATCAAAAAAGAGGGTGCGATCGATGTCGTTACCCTGAATAGACCAGAAGCTCTGAATGCTTTGTCACGCGAGATGATGCTTGAGCTACAGCATTACTTTGGAAAACTGTATACCGACTACACGGTCCGGGTTGTTGTTCTGACCGGCGCAGGCAGAGCCTTCTGTTCTGGACTGGACCTGAAAGAGGATCGTTCAGATGAGCCCGGTGGCGTTGTTGGTGGGATGCAGACTCAACGGAGGGTGAGTGAAATCATGCTGCGGATGAGACGAGCCCCTCAACCGATTATCTCGCTGATCAACGGACCTGCAAGTGGCGGTGGTTTTGGGTTGGCACTCGCCTCCGATATCAGAATCGCGACACCTTCCGTGCGAATGAATGCCGCCTTCATCCGTATTGGACTTTCAGCGTGTGACGTGGGCGTCAGCTATTTCTTGCCTAGATTGGTCGGCAGTTCTCTCGCGAGTGAACTGCTATTGACTGGCAATTTCATTGAAGCTGATCGTGCCCTGATATCGGGTCTCGTCTCCAGCGTCGTCGAAGCGGATCAGCTAATGGACAAGGGACTCCAGATGGCCAAGGACATCCTCCGTAATTCGCCCATCGGAGTCCGCCTGACGAAAGACTGCCTGAACATGAGCATTGACGCCCCCAGTCTCGATGCCGTAATCGCAATGGAAGATCGCCAGCAGATCCTAATCTCAGCGACAGGAGATATGCGAGAAGGAGTGAGTGCGTTTCTCGAAAAACGTGAGGCACATTACCAAGACGACTAGGTCGCACGATCCTTCTGCACAATAAATAAAGCCCGCACTCCGCAGGCCTTATTCTACAGTTCAGAAATCAGGACTGACTAGTATCGATGAAACTTCGCAAATGTTCAGACCGTGCAGGATGGCGTAGTTTACGCAATGCCTTCGCTTCAATCTGACGAATGCGCTCTCGGGTTACTGAGAACTGACGGCCCACCTCTTCCAGAGTATGATCGGTATTCATATCGATACCAAAACGCATGCGCAACACCTTTGCCTCACGTTCGGTCAATGCCGTAAGTACATGATTGGTGGTCTCACGCAACCCTTCATCGGTGGCCTGTTCCATCGGCGACTCAACTGTCGTGTCACTGACCAGATTCCACATCGTAGAATCGTCATCGTCACCCACTGGCGTCTCAAGGGAGATGGGCTGTTTGGCGACATCCATCGCCTTCAGAACCTTGTCCTCGGGTAGATCCATCTTCTTGCTTAACTCTTCAATCTTCGGGGATCGACCCAGTTCCTGAATAAGCTGCCTAGTCACCCGGTTGAGTTTATTGACCGTCTCCATCATATGGACCGGAACGCGGATCGTCCGGGCCAAATCTGAAATAGAACGGGTAATTGCCTGACGAATCCACCAGGTCGCATACGTTGAGAATTTGAAACCACGACGATACTCAAACTTATCGACCGCCTTCATCAACCCAATATTGCCTTCCTGGATCAGGTCAAGGAAATGTAGACCTCGATTGGTGTACTTCTTCGCGATCGAAATCACCAAGCGCAGATTGGCTTCAATCATCTCGCGCTTCGCTGCGCGAGTCTTGCCCACCGCAACAAACAGACGTCGATTGATATCTTTGATCTCTGCGACCGTGAGGCCGGTTCGATCAACAATTCTACGGATCGTTTTGATCCCATGACAGATCGACACCCGGTATCGTCGCAACTGGTCCGCATAGTCCGCATCAGATGCAATTAGTACATCCAGCCAGTCGGTGTCTGTTTCATGACCGACAAAATGTTTGATTAGATCATCTCGAGGCATCTTGGCTTTTGAGACACACAGATTGCGAATCTGCTTCTCTTGGTCGCGAATGCTGTTGATGTCATCTTTGACCAGATCCAGTATCGGATCCATGACCGCGGGCACCAGTTTTAACGAGGAGAAAACCTCTGCCAGGCCGGCAAAGAGTTTTTCTGCCTGCTTGCTGCCACGACCATGTTTGTTGATTGCTCGGCCGAGTTTGACGTGGTAAGAGCGAATGTCCTTAAATCTCTTGTGACCCAACACCTCATCAAGTGCCTTATTGGGTTCGTCTGCTTCACTCGCCTGGTAATTTCCACTAGATTTCGCTTTCGCAATTTGCGACATGTCCGGAATGGAATCCTCCGGATCAAGGAAACCGCTGATGATGGCCGTCAGTTCGGATTCATCCTCAATGACTTGATCGTAGTCGCTCAATACATGCTCTACGACGCCTGGGTAACGCGCGAGAATGGACATGGTCTCGCGAATGCCATCCTCTATCTTCTTCGCGATGACAATTTCGCCCTCGCGAGTTAATAAGGGGACGGTTCCCATTTCGCGCATATACATCCGAACGGGGTCCATGGTCTTCCCGACTACCGAGTCGATAGAAGAGAGCGCAGAACTGTCGACGCTGTCCTCATCGGTGGTGCCATCTGCCTTCAACGCATCAATATCTGGCGCCTGTTCGTAAATCCGAATCTCCATCTCTTCAAACATCTGAACAATTGTTTCGAACTCGTCGGATTCGGTAATACTTTTTTCGAGGTTCTCCGTCAGCTGATCGTAAGTTAGGTAGCCCTGCTGACGTCCCTTTTCAATCAATAGACGTACCTGAGACTGGCGTGAGTTAGTACCTTCTTCGTCCCCCGATTCTTCTTCAACGAGGTCCTCGCTTTGAGAAAGTACATCCAAAGCATCAAGATCCTCGGAAGCGTTGTCCAGGGACTCGTCTTGCAGGATCGAATCAAAATCACCTTCTCGATTGTGGCTGTTCATAAACAGGCTCCGGCAAATAAATAGGCATTCATCCAATGATGATCGTGCAAATGGTCAACTCTCTTGATGAACGTACTCAATCCTCATTATGTATCAGGTCAAAATTTCAAAAAAAAAGACCAGCCCCTCAAATGTCTTCGCGAAAACAACGCAAGGCGCAATCTGAGCAGCGTGTTTCGGACTTCGACGTGGTGATCAAACTTTTGGTTAAAACCGCCAGTTTGATCCGACACGACCGTTCGTCGTGTTTTGTTACAAAAAGGCTTCGCCAGATTCACCTCTCGAAGAAATCCTGTTGAAGACGCAGAACAACGACGCTCGCCTCAATAGGCTCCTAAAAACGGATGGCAGGCGCTTGGCACCTTTTGCTGAACAGAAGGCCTAAAAGCTTTCCATAATGTCGTGGACGTTCAGTGTGTTCCTTGCATGCCGTCTTCGATACTATAGGTACCAACTCTCTGATTGTCCATAACTCATTGAATAAATTGCATTTCCGTTTAAACTGCAAGAACGACCGTTCAACTACAGTCGGCATCATATTCAGCGCTCAACGTGCATTCACGAGACGAATCCTCTCGCCTTTAGTGAAAAGCGAAGAGGAAACTCCCGGAATCCCCCTGAATTCAGGACCTTGCATCAAAATCTTCGAAGTCAACACTTCAGCTGCCGAGAAACTTCCACTTTTGTTCGCTTCAGATGCGAAATTGATAAGGTTAATATGGCCACCTCGCTAGCCGTAGCTGTACGGATACACAGTATTCTCCAAGACAGGACGGATATCGGCCTACAGCTAGGCTAGCTGAGACCAATTACCCCCCCCCACGCCATCGCTGCGACACCGCCCATTATCATGTCTCCACCTGGCCATCGGAGACGCGTTACGGCTTCTCGTTACTCATGACGATGGTGCCGCTCGCCGCGAACATGCCACCGACGCCGTGAGCGACTGAAATCTTCGCTCCCTCAATCTGAGCCGCTGCCGTTCCGCGGAGCTGACGAACCGATTCCTGCAGTGCATACATGCCATACATTCCTGAGTGCATATACGACAAACCACCGCCATTAGTGTTGACCGGCAGCTTGCCACCGATGGCAGTATGACGCTCCCCAATGAATGCACCTGCTTCACCCCGCTCACAAAACCCAAGATCTTCCAATCCATAGATCGGCAGATGAGCAAATGCGTCATAGATCATAAGGTGGTCGACATCCGAGCGATGAACTCCTGACTCCGCGAACGCTTTGCGAGAGGCCACTCTAAACGCGCGAGACGAAGTAAAGTCATCCATCTGACTGACCATCGGCGTCTCAACACTCTCGCCCGTTCCCAGCAGATAGACTGGCTTAGTCGGGAAATCTGCTGCACGCTCCGCAGACGTCAAAATCAGCGCACCACCGCCGTCTGTCACCAGACAACACATTAGTTTGGTAAACGGGTACGCGATCATTCGTTCATTCAGCACGTCATCGACGGTCAGTGGTTCTTTATAGGAAGAACGCGGATTAAGCGCAGCCCACTCGCGCTGAATAACCGCGATCAAAGCAAGTTGCTCAACGGTTAAACCAAAATCTTTCATATAGCGCAGGACGGGTATGGTGAACATGGAGGGTGGTCCCATCGGTCCGTATGGCGACTCAAACTGTGCCGCCAGTGACGCACTACCGCCGCCGAATCCGCCACGGCCAACGCCCGACCGACCACTTTCACCATGTGTGATCAGGACCGTCGAACATAAACCCTCTGCGATAGCTGCGGCAGCATGCCGGACGTGGAGCATAAAGGAACAACCACCGACACCGGTGCCGTCTACCCAAGTCGGAACAATCCCCAGGTAGTGCGCCAGGTTGATTGGTGATTCACCCGCAGTGGCGATACCGTCGATATCCACCATCTTGATACCGCAGTCATCGATTGCATTCAATGCCGCATCTGCATGCAGTTGCGTCTGACTCATACCCGGGATTTTTCCGAGCTCAGTAGTCTCAGCAGCGCCCACAATGGCAATAGATCCAGGTTTCATAACGCGTCTCCCGCCGGTTCGAAGTAGGGCAGTGTGATGTCGTCCGTAAGACGTTCGAACGTCACCTTCAGGGGCATATCAAGCTGCAAAGCGTCGGGCGTCTGATCACAGTTAACAATGTTGGTCATCATGCGTGGACCTTCTGCCAAAGTGACAACCGCGATTGCATAAGGTCCGTCAAAGCCAGGGTGCGGCCGATGATTGATCACATAGCTATAGAGCGTCGCATCACCGCTCGCTTCTAGAACGTCGATATTACGAGAGGAACAGCTGGGACAGAAAGGACGCGGGGGGAAATAGACGTGACCGCAGTCGTTGCATGCTTGAATCAACAGCCTACCTTCGCGAGTGCCATCCCAGAAGTGTTGGGTCTCAGGTGTCGGTCGAGGCCTGGGTATCTTAGTTCTATCAGCCATGTTCTTTAACTCCTGTTCAAATTCCTTAGATGACTAGTTCGCGTTGAGGCCGCTAGTTTAGGAGGCGTTCGATCCTATTGATCCAGTTGCCATCAGTATCGCCAAAGACAAAAAAGTGCGGGTTCAGGATGTCGTCCTTCTGGTTGTATCGAAGAAGCTCCAATGAATTGTCCACCACGCATCCGCCCGCCGCTTCGACGACCGCCTGAGCGGCAGCCGTATCCCATTCACACGTTGGCGCTACGCGAGGATAAAAGTCGGCTTTTCCCTCAGCGATAAGACACAACTTAAGTGAGCTGCCCATACTCAGAAATTCAACATCATCAAACTCTTCCTGAAGACGAGTGACCATCGCGGCAAGTGCTTCGCTACCATGCCTGCGCGAACCAACCACTCCCAGAGTTCCCCGACGCAGTGAGCGTGTCCTGATCTCAGTAGCCTGGTCGTCGGCGTCGACGAGATGGGCAACACGCCGCCCACTGGCCACCATTCCTGTATAGGTCTGCCCTGTTACCGGAACGTGCACAACGCCCATCACCGCCATACCGTCTTGGATCAAGGCAATGTTCACTGTGAACTCACCATTACGATTGATGAACTCTTTCGTACCATCCAACGGATCAATTAGAAAGTAGGTATGCCAGCTTCGTCGTTCATCGAAGGCTGGCATCTCAGATTCTTCCGAGAGAATCGGGACATCAGGCATCGAGGCCCGAAGGCTCGACATTAAGATTCGATGGGATGCCAGATCTGCTTCCGTCAGTGGCGACTCATCGTTCTTGGTCGTAACACTGAAGTCGTCCCTGTCGTAAATCTCAAGAATGGCACTACCGGCAGCGCGGGCATGATCGACCAGCGCCTGCATGAGTTCGGTGGATACGTAAGACCTCATTCAATTTACCTGAAGATTGCGAGCATCCCTACAGTAGCGGTCCGTAGACCCCAAAACCAGCATGCTGCTTTGTCCGCCGATTTGGTAACATGCTTGGCCGCGTATCGTGAATGCCGGCCGCTATGGAAGCTATGCATAAAGTCAGACTGGATAAGTGGCTATGGGCCGCTCGATTTTTTCGTACGCGCGCCAAAGCCAAGCTCGCCATCAACGGAGGAAAAGTTCACGTGGATGGCGTAAGGGCTAAACCCAGCAAAGACGTCACCATTGGCGAGACATTACAGATCCGTCAGGGCTTCGATGAAAAAGTTGTCGTGGTCACCGGTTTATCCGAAAACCGGGGCAAGGCAACGACCGCTGCCACGCTCTATCAGGAAACAGATACAAGCATCGAAGAGAGGGAAGCTGCCGCCGAGCAACGCAAACTTGCTGGTCGCGCAGTGTCGAGTGAAGGTAAACCAACTAAGAAGCAGCGTCGGCGCATCGTTCGATTCCGTGAGCAGATCGAATGAATCCGTCGGATTTCGATATCAGCGAGACCTCCTTCAACCGGGGAATCGAGCGCGAAACGCTTCGTGTCACAAATGATGGCGAGCTTGCTCTGACACCTCATCCGCAGGCACTCGGCGCGAAGCTCACCCATCCTTGTATCACAACCGACTTCTGTGAATCCCAGCTTGAACTCATCACACCTGTCTTCCAAACCATCAAAGACGTTCTTGCGGAACTGACACGAATACACCATTACGTCCACCATACTCTGGAAAACGAACTGCTTTGGCCAGCAAGCATGCCTTGCGTGCTACCTCATGAGAGTGACATTCCGTTGGCTGACTATGGCAACTCCAACGTTGCTATACACAAGAAGACTTACCGCAGCGGGCTCGGCATCCGATATGGGCGTAGCATGCAAACAATCTCCGCGGTGCACTATAATTTCTCACCGGATGACACCGTCTTTGCCCAACTAGCAGACCATGAGCAGGCAGCAGACACAAAGGGATTTCGGAGCGAACGCTACTTCGGCCTGATGAGGAATTTCAGGGAAGTATCATGGTTGCCGGTCTATCTGTTTGGGGCATCACCAGCGGTGGCATCATCGTTTGTGCTTCCGGGTAAGCACGGCCTGTCAAACTTTGGCAACCAAACCCTTATAAAGCCTTATGCAACGTCCCTTCGAAACGGCAACCTCGGGTACCAGAGCGAGACTCAAAATGGGCTGATGGATATGTGTTACAACAGCATCGACAACTACATCACGGCACTGGCCACGGGCATTAACACTCCCTTTGAGCCTTACCAACGATTCAACACGAATGCCACGAAGATCCTTCAGCTCAACGGTAGTGTCATACAGTCAGAGGCTGAGTTCTACACGACAATCCGCGCAAAATGCATGCCTGATCCAGGTGAGAATTTCCTGCGCGCACTAAACCGCAAAGGGGTCGACTACGTTGAGATTCGACTGCTCGATCTAAACCCTTTCACCCCCATCGGCGTTGATGCAGATACATTACGCTTCATGGATCTTCTGTTAATTCATTGTCTCTTCAAAGATAGTCCTCATCATCACGGGGAACGGTGCAGGGCTGTAGAGCAAAATCTCCAACACGTCGTTCAAGCAGGCAGACAGGGTATAAAGACAGCATCGCTGAGGGCGCCAGAGGGTTCGGCGTCCCTCGCATCATGGAGTGAGCAGATCATTGACCTGCTGGTGCCCTGGGCGGAAAAACTTGGCGGGCCCTACACGACGAGTCTTGAAAACCAACGTTCGAAAATCAGGCAACCCGCGTTGACACCCAGCGCTGAAATGCTCGCCAGAATGCAATCGGGCCAAGCGAGTTTCGTGGAATTCTCGACCGAACTTGCGCAACAACAACATCGCAATATGCCAGCTCCTGACGAAACAACACTGGCGCAATTTAGGGACTTTACCGAAAAGTCCCTTGAGATGTTGGCAGATCGTGAATCAATTCGAGAACGCCCTTTTTCAGAGTTTCTTGCTAACCTGAATGCGGAATACCACGAAATACTGTCCACTTTCTCGGTACAGTCGGACTAACATTTTCCTGTCGCCGGCCTGTACATTTGAACTACCTGTGTCATATCTGCTTAATGCACCCGGATCCAGAACTTATGACCGGTGGATTCCTCGGTGATTTCGTCAAAGGTCGATTGCACGACCGATTTCCACCGCGCATTGCATTGGGTATACAGACGCATCGTGCTATCGACTCATTCAGCGATCTACACCCCGTGTTCAGGAACAGCACCGATAGACTCAGAAGCTCGCTAGGACGCTACGCACCCATCGCGGTGGATGTTATCTATGATCATTGTCTAGCGCGCAGCTGGGACAGTTTGATTGAAGTAGATCTGCCTCAGTTCTGTAATGAAACTTATGCCGCTTGGGAAAGTCACAGGTCCGCAATGCCGGAGTCTGCCCGCAACATGGCCGATGCCATGGCACAACATCGGTCGTTTGAGCAGTACCATGAGGCTTCATTTATAAAACGCACATTGAAAGCGGTATCTCAAAGGGCACGGAAGCAGAATCCATTAGCGGATGCCATGCCAGCTGTCCAAGAACATCTATCCGCGCTGGAAGCCGATTTCCTGGTCTTCTTTCCCCAGCTTGTGTTGTACGTCAAGGAAACTATGGCGACGCTCACCGCTGACCAGTCATCAGAAGGAAGGACACGATGATATCGGTTCTGCTCCAACGACTACCTTCACACGGCATCACTAACGCCGTTGTCGCGTTCGGCTGTGCCGCAATGATGGGCATTGCACTTTACATGGAACACGTGATGCTACTGGAACCTTGTCCGTTGTGTGTGATGCAACGTGTCATGGTGATCTCTGTCGGCACAGTCTGCCTGCTCGCATTCATCCATGGCCCACGCGGACCGGGACTTCGGCTATACGGTGGTGTAGCGCTTATTTGCGCGGTTGCCGGAGGTGGGCTGTCATCCCGACAGCTTTGGCTACAAAGCCTGCCCGCTGACCAAGTCCCTGCATGTGGTGCGTCTCTTGATTATCTGATGGAGGTATTTCCGTTGACGGAAGTACTAGCGATGGTCCTGTCCGGTGACGGTACATGTGCCGAAGTGAAGTGGTCATTACTCGGTATCACTATACCCGGATGGACGCTGCTGGGCTTCATCGGGCTGGGTTCGGTAATGACTTGGCAGATCCTTCGCCCACTGCCGGAAGGGAGCTGACAAACAACTCAGCGCTCCTGGGCAGGCTGATGAATCCTCTATTCGCGGTTCTCCAGACCCTCTTGAAGACCTCCAATCGTGTAAATCACGTCAACCATCTGATCAGAGGAAACCGTTAGTCCTTTAGGAGGGGCTTCAGCAACTGTCACCAGACGCTCTATCTCGGCCTGAGTTGCCTTTGGAGTCGATGACTTTGGCGGCGGCAGAGGGTTGAGCGGCTCATCCAGACTGATAACGAAACCTTCTGCATCGGGCGACAACTCATCCGTTTTATTCCATATCCCATCGGCATCCGCCACTTACAGACAACTACCGCGTCTTGGTCAGCTGACTACGAGGGCTCCAACCAGTCATTCACCACAGTCATCAGTGGCTCGCCACCCGGTCTTTTGAAACTCCCGATCGGTGATTCGAATACAGACTCATTAAGGACCCGCCAGAGATGCCCGTCAAATTCGCTATAATCGCATCGAACAGTAGCGAGGATCACTGATGACGCGCCGGTTTCCAACAACACGCATGCGCCGAATGCGTGCCGATAAATTTTCCCGGCACCTGATGCGTGAACATCAATTGACGCCTAACGACCTGATCTATCCGGTCTTTGTCATTGAGGGCGAGAGGCAAACCGAAGCCATCGCCAGTATGCCCGGCATCTCAAGACAATCGATAGATCTGCTAGCGAAAGAGGCCTTGCACCTGAATGCGCTCGGGATCCCTGCCATTGCGATTTTTCCTGTGGTAAAGGAGGGCGTCAAATCACTAGACGGTGCAGAAGCGTACAATCCTAATGGTCTGGTGCAACGCTGTATTCGCGCGGTTAAGGAATCGGTTCCCTCGCTGGGGATTATCACCGATGTCGCCCTGGATCCATACACCAGCCACGGGCAGGACGGACTTATCGACGACGCCGGATACGTCATGAACGACGAGACCGTCGATGTCCTTGTGAAGCAAGCCCTGTCGCATGCAGACGCGGGCGCCGATGTTGTTGCACCATCGGACATGATGGATGGTCGTATTGGCAACATCAGGGATGCGCTTGAGAACAACCAACACCGTAATACCCGTATTCTTGCCTATTCCGCCAAATACGCATCGTCATACTACGGACCATTTAGGGATGCGGTCGGCTCGGCCACTAACCTTGCCGGTGGTGACAAGTACGGCTATCAAATGGACCCAGCGAACGGCGATGAAGCACTACAGGAGGTTGCCATGGACCTAGAAGAGGGCGCCGACATGGTGATGATCAAACCTGGTCAGCCCTACATGGACATCATCCGACGTGTCAAAGACACGTTTGGCGTACCAACGCTCGCCTACCAGGTCAGCGGCGAATACGCGATGGCACAAGCCGCAATTGAAAATGGCTGGCTTACCCGTGACATCATTGCTGAGTCCCTCGTTGGCTTCAAGCGTGCTGGCGCGGATGCGATTCTCAGTTATTTTGCAAAGCAAGTTGCTGAAGATCTCGTCAGATAGACTTTCATTCGTCACCCACCAACCTAATTTGTTGTCACCGTCAGATCAAGCGCTTAGGATACAAACTATTGAAGCGTCTTTGAACAGAACAAACCTTAGGAGAAGCCCCAACAATGAGCGACATTAGACATGTCACAGACGAGTCCTTTGAAACCGATGTACTGACTGCCGATCTACCCGTACTCGTCGACTACTGGGCTGAATGGTGTGGTCCGTGCAAGGTAATTGCACCCATTCTTGAAGAAATCGCAACTGAGTACCGCGACAAGATGCACGTATGCAAGATTGATATCGAAGCCAACGACGAGACGCCGCCCAAGTATGGGATTCGCGGAATTCCAACGCTCATGTTGTTCAAGGACGGCAATGTCGAAGCCACTAAAGTGGGCGCCTTATCTAAGTCCCAACTTACCGCTTTTTTGGACAGCAACATCTGAAAACAACCCCGTTGATCAAAAACCCCTCGATTATCGAGGGGCCCTCACCGAAAAAATCGGTTGACATCCCACCCAAAAACGGCCATTTTCCACATCCGACGGCGACACAATCTGCTGTTTAGGGATCATCTCAAGCATTCTTTCTGATCCCAACGGGTCGACATCACCCTCGTCTACCCGGCTCCTAAACCCAAATCTTTCGTCATCCTTTTCTTTTCTACTCTTCATACTTTTTTAACTTCAATAACGTCGCTAAGCGGCTAACACACCTACTATGAA
>Ga0208624_1000094_pt1 | contig 46559 bp, 39 predicted proteins | sample Knorr_S23_td_DCM_FD_185607 | JGI IMG/M metagenome (GOLD analysis project Ga0208624, IMG submission 185607) | Marine microbial communities from Southern Atlantic Ocean transect - Knorr_S23_td_DCM_ad_71m_LV_A (SPAdes) (version 2) | ecosystem: Environmental > Aquatic > Marine > Oceanic | place... | reverse complement strand
TACTCAGCGACCTAGCCGGGCGGGCGAAAAAAGCTACTATTGGCGAACGGATTGCCGCCATTCTTCTTTTCGCATTCATTTCCCCTTTGGTTGCCCTTTCTAGAATAGACTGGACCACCGTTGAGGCGCACGATGGTCGCGGAGGGCAGCTAAGGCTGAAAACCGGAGTCAATGGCCGCCTCCTATGCCGTCGCTGGCACTGGCTAAAAGAGGTATTCAAAGGGCGGATGAGGCTAATCGGCATCCTGCCTCGCCCCCTTGAATGGGATATCGAGAGCGATCGCGAGCTCGGACAACGGCTAAAGGAATCTTCACCTGGCCTATTTTCGCTGGCCGACCTCCATGGATGTCACGAAGCCTCTGACTCCAATGAGTGGATACACGCTTCCTATCAGGCCTTGGAAGCGGAGAAAAATATTTCCAGAATGATACGAAGCAATTTCTGGAAACTCGCCTTCAAACGGTTCACCTAAATCAATGATTGGGCTGCAGTACTCAAATTCATCCCAGTGTAACGTTCCCGCTGATCTCGAGAACGTTTCCCGTGTATCCAATCTCCTTAAAGAGTATTGCGAACTCAGGCTGCTGGATCCTGTAATATGGACTTCTTTGGAACTGGGCTTCTGCGAAGCCCTCAACAACGCTATCGAACACGGTTGCCAAAAAGATCCTAAGAGAACTGTATTCGTAAAATGGACATGGCTAGACGATGATCTCGACATTGAGATCGAAGACCCCGGCGGCTTTCAACCTGAAGACCGCGCCGCGGTTTTACCCGAAAACCAACTGGACGAGTCAGGCAGGGGCCTATACATAATCAATTCCGTATTCGATCGAGTTGAACACATGTCCACGGAATATGGACACAAGCTCCATCTACGCAAATCGCTACCGCCTCCCCAAAATGCCCTTGCCAAAATGCAAGAGCTCTACGAATCGCTCCAAAACGTTTCCGGCGAATTGAACCAAAGCTATGCGGAACTATCTGCCCTGCGAGGGTTCGCCAACGACGTCTGTTCTAGTTCTACATTAGGCGGAGTCATTGAGCGAAGCATTGAAACCTTGAGGTCGGCTTTCGACTTGACGCAGGTCGACATTTGGCTCGAACGCGAGAACCACTTGGAAAATGCTCTGGACGAGGAATCCGCTCCGATTTCTTTGGTGGAGAACTCTACCCTTTCCATAGCTCGGGCATACCGGGACCAACGAGAGCAGATCGTCGTCGATTGCCATGAGCTAGACTCCGCTGACCCCTTGCATTCCCAAAACCGATGCGCCCTCATAGGGCCGATTTCCTGTCAGGGAGACCCAATGGGTGTCATTGTGATTCAACTACCCAGAAACCGATTAGGCGAAATCGAATTGACTATAGGCCGGTCCGTGCGGATCTTCAATCAGTTGCTTGCCCTATCGATAGCCAAAACCGACTCCGAGAGGGACCGCAAGGAAATCGAACGCTCGAAAGTCCAACTCGAGATAGCATCCGAGATACAACAATCTCTACTGCCCTCCGAGTTTCCGAAGAGCCCCCATTGCCGCATAACGGGTCGATGCATAGCTGCCCAAGCGATTGGAGGGGATTACATCGATACAATCGAAATCAAAGGCCAGGGGCTTTTGCTTATCATCGCAGACGTTATGGGTAAAGGCGTGCCTGCAGCCCTCTTGGCAACTATATTCAGAACAGCAATACATTCTCGGCTCAACTTGGCAGAAACTCCTGGCTGGCTTCTATCCCAAATCAACGAACAGTTCCATTCCGAGCTCGGCCATCTGAACATGTTTATAACAGCTCAGGCAGCTTACTTCTGCTATCGGGACAAGAGCCTGAAGCTCGCTAGCGCTGGGCACTGCCCTGCCTTTCTTAGCCATCCCACCCAACCCCTACCCGAGCAACTGAACGCAGAAGGTCTGCCGCTCGGAATCAGGGCTGATTATATTTATGAAGAACGTCTCTTTAAACTTACCGAGGGCGAACGAATTGTGTTTATAACCGACGGGATCTATGAAGCGGAAAACCAGGCTGGAGAAATGCTCGGGCTTAACGGATTCGCCCAACAGCTTCCCCATATCTGGCAAGGAAACTTTGAAGAGTTTCCTGAAAACGCCCTCGCCGTAGTCGCCACCCATGCCCAAGGTGGAGCTTCCCAGGACGACAAAACCCTGCTAGCCCTAGAAGTGCTCTAAGGATGGTCTTTTGAATTTGAACGGACCATTCTATTCTTCAGCTTTATCCCTATAAAAGCTGCGTCGTTTACCAACTCCACCCACACACACGGAAGCGGTCGCCAACTCGATCTCCTGAGCCAGGGAAGTCAGGGATTCCCGTCCCTCCTTGAACGCGACCTTAACCAGTTTCTCGGAATCGAGGGCTTTGTTAAGTTCTTCCAACAGGCGCGGGGTCAATCTGCTCTTCCCAACGTGTATCGCCGGTTTCAGTCGTTGAGCAGCGCTTCTTAACGCGGCCTTCTCTTTGCTGGATAAATCTATCATCGAGTCTTTCCTTGCCCTATTGAGGCAAGTCCGTCAACCGAAGGTCAACAAAGCCGATCGATACATCGCCGCAAAAACATTGATTTCGGTGCTGGGCCGTTACAAATAGCTTTGTTCCATGAGTCGTGAGACCTTCATTATCGCCGCGTTCTACAAATTCGCTCCTCTACCAGACTACCAAGAGCGTCGAGAACCCCTGCGCGAATTTTGCGAAGCCCATGGAGTGAAAGGAACCATCCTCCTAGCCGTGGAGGGGATCAATTCCACCGTCGCCGGGCCAAAGGATGGCATGGCTAAAGTTCTGGAGCGCATCCAATCGGACCCAGCCATCGGGAAATTGACCATCAAGTATTCCCAGGCTTCGGAGATACCCTTTTATCGAATGAAGGTTCGTCTGAAAAAGGAAATCGTCAGACTTGGTCGGCCCGATGTGAATCCCAACGACCAGGTAGGGGAGTATGTTGATCCCGAGGACTGGAATGATTTGATTTCCGATCCGGACGTGACGCTCATCGATACCCGCAACGACTACGAGCACGATCTTGGCACTTTCCAAGGAGCAGCCAATCCCCATACCAAGAATTTCCGCGAGTTCCCTGAATACGTTGATACAGAGCTCTCAGGCAAAGAAGATAAGCCGATCGCCATGTTTTGCACGGGCGGAATTCGCTGCGAGAAATCGACATCTCTACTGCTTAAAAAGGGATTCAAGAAGGTATATCATTTAGATGGAGGCATCCTGAATTACTTGGAGAAAGTCGATCCAGCTAAGAGCCTTTGGCGGGGCGACTGCTTTGTATTCGACAATCGGGTAACCGTAAACCACCGACTCGAGCCTGGCGAATTCGAAATGTGCCACGCCTGCCGGCACGCCATTTCAGAAGAGGACAAAGATTCGCCCGAATATGAGGAAGGCATTAGTTGCCCGTATTGCTTCGAATCACTTACCGGCAAGCAGCGCGAGCGGGCGGCCCAACGTCAAAAGCAAATCGAGATCAGCCAGAAGCTTCAGCGAAAGCACATAGGCATGACGGCTGAGGAACGCATCGCCTGGAGAGAGGAGAAATTGGATAAGCGGCGTCGCAAAAAACGCTGGCCGGCCCTCAGGCCTGAAAGATAGATCTACTTGGCAGGCCGCTTTTTCGGGCTCCTCACTGGCGTCCACATCCGGAGCAAATATTCCGATAGGTTGAGCATGCTGATCTTCTTGCTACCCTCATGAATGACAACTTCCCGGAAAGGCGACTCGAATCGCGATCTCTCCTCAAAATACTCCCAAAGCAGGCTGTTGAGATCGAGCACCTTTGATTCCCGACGCCCTCCCCGCCTATCTATTTCCCAAACACGAGCCTCCCAAAAACGCTTCTCCTCCGCATGGTTCTCCAAATAGTCCATTAACATGCGTTCGTAACGGTTCAAGCTCATCGGGTAGACCCCTATACATCGAATCGGGAAAGTAAAGATCCTCGGAGCGCCTAATACCAGTTACGAAAAAGAATGAGCAGATGGTAGACTAGGCTTCCAGCCCGTGATCTCTACTTCTGATACAGGCAGTATGCCTGTTCTACTTTCTAGATGGGCGCTCGGCTTGTGCCGCCGAAGCTACACGAAGGCTTGAGATCGCCCGCTACTAAATTCAGAAACGAAGCCCATCAATGGCCAACCTCTCGCTTACCTGCGGGATCGCGATGGCTCGTATTGATTTACTAACTCCAAGTCTCGATGCAAATTGGCGGTAAATTGAAGCAGAATCGGTATGTCGTCTCTCCCATCGAATTCTTTGACGATATCCATCTTCAACAATTTGTTGCGAACGAGAATGTAGCTCGTAGTTGCAATAAGAGGACGTTTAAACGCCTGTATGTCGCGCTTGCCCGAGCCGACAAACTCCGATGTATAAAAGTAGGTTAGACGATAATTATTTTCGTCCGCCACAATCCAATAGCCATCGACGAAGTCCTCCATCTCTTCATCACGCCCGAATTTGAAAGCGATATAGTCATCGAAGGATTCGAACTTCTCCCGATCCGCGTACTGTTTCCTCGCTTCGATTATATTCTTCTTAGTGGAATTCTTGAAAGCCTCGAAATTGTTTTCATTGAATACTGAAAAGGCATACCGCTCCGGCACCCAAAGGAGAACGAAATTATTGACGAACTCGGAACCCGTTTCCTGGAAATACCGCTGGTTATAGAAAATGCTGGAAAGCGTGTATCCGGCCTCCCCTTTCGCCGCGTACTCTTCATGAAGCCCCTTCACTTCCATTCCATTTTCCCATCCGCTATAAAGCGGTGGAGACAATCTAGCCACTCCCGCCTTGAATCCCCAGCTCTTGCGATACTCTACTCCGTTTTTAGTGAAGCGGTCATCCCCCTCCAAGGGAATGCGTATCGCCTTTTTCGCCTCCCGTTTCGTTTGCCGTTCCTGCTTTTCCGCTTTTGCCGGATCCTTCTCCTGGCCGGAGCTCCCGTTTTCGCTGCCACTATCGACCGGCTCGTAAGCAGCCCCCTCCGATTGACCAATCGAATCTTGCTGTAAGGCAGCGAAAAGCCACAACGGAAGAACGCTTTTCACAGTCCATCGCCACAAAGGCTTCAAAATTGGCTCATCCCCGTTGATCATGGATTATCCCTGTTCGAACAACAGATGATAGTGCTCAACGCTTGCGACTTGGCAAGCAAACCCGGGAAACCAACAAGACACCGTATAAGAGCTAGCCGGGACGATATCGGCATATTCATTGAGTAATTGCGCTCATTAGGTTTTCCGAAATTCCTCTAAGACCCTGCTTTCATTGGAAATAGCCGTTGAGCAATGTCCACCCTAGCCGATTGACAACCACTAGAAGAGCAAGACCCCCCAGGAATCTAAAGACTTTGCCATCCCCACTCGCCACACCCTATCAACTCAATTTCATTTCTTAGTTGGTTGGTTACCTACGAAAGCCCGGTTTTCGAACCTGGCTTTCTTCGTCTTAAAATAGATAAGCGCCTTAAGTGACGCTTAAGGCGCGAGCTACGCTACTTCATTTGGGCAAAAGTCTTTTTGAGAAGATCCAGATCACTAGCGCCCTTTGTCTTCGCCCGGGCAGACTCGATTAGCTTCTGCTCGTTTTCGTTCTTGGTGGGCTCTTTCTTCTGGTAATAAACGCCGAACTTGCCTGGCCATTCCTCTTCCGCCAGGGCAAGAGCGCCGGCCATATTCTTTACGTCGTGCTCTTCTTCATCAATCACATCAAACGCGCCACCCTTGCGAGGCACGGCTGCATCAAAGGCTCCCTTGTAGAACTCGACGCATTCGCTCAGGCACTCGACGACCGAAAATCCGTCGTGCTGGATCGCTCGCTCATACATTTCCATCATGTGTTTGATTTGGGTCGCATGCGTGCGAGCTACGAAGGTCGCCCCGCTTGAAAGCAGCTTCCGCATCGGATTGGTTGGCCGGTCGATGGCTCCGGTGGGATCCGTCTTCGAGCGAAAACCTTGAGGCGATGTTGGCGATGTTTGCTTCTTGGTGAGACCGTAGACGAAATTATCCATTATCACATACGTGAGGCGGATATTTTTTCTCCCAGCATGATCCAGGTGATTACCGCCGATCGAGAACCCGTCGCCGTCGCCCCCAAAAACGAATACATGCAAATCATCGCGTCCCAAGCTAACGCCCGTCGCGAATGGCAACGCTCTTCCATGAATGAAATGCCCGCCATGAGTGTTCACGAAATAAGGGAAACGCGATGAACAGCCAATCCCGGCAATAGTGACAATGTTCTCCTGAGGAAACTGCAGTTTCTCCAGCGTCTTGAAGAACGCTGCCAAAACAGCGAAGTCACCGCAACCGGGGCACCAAGTCGGGTGATCGGCGGCAATGCCTTTTTTCGTTATCTTACCGCGCTCGACGGTGGCTGGGGCTGAGGATGCGCTCATTTGATACGGGCTTTCGTTTTATAAAGGTTCGTTGAGTGTACTTTATCGGAATCTGCCGCTAAAGGGCTTCGATTCCTTTGATTATTTCGCGGATCTTGAAAGTAAGGCCATCCGTTTTTGCCAAGCTGCGAATCGCGGGATTGCAGGTCTTGGCCCGTAAGAGCGACGCTAGCTGGCCGTAACCGTACAGGCCTTGATCATTCATCTCTACAACGATGATATCCTTAAATCGATTGAAAATCTCGTCCAAGTCATTCGGCAACGGGTTCACATATCGAAGATGTAAATGACCCATCTTCTTTCCAGCGCTCCTTTGTCGAATAACCGTTTCCCGGATCGGGCCCCAGGTACTGCCCCAGCCAACGACCAACGTGTCGCCCTCTTGATCTCCAAATACTTCAGAGGCGTCCAAGGAATCAGCGAAAGCCTTGATCTTGTCTCGACGCTTCGCCATCATTTTGACGTGCATTTCTGGATTGGCGGACGGGTGGCCCGTTTCGTCATGCTCCAAGCCCGTCACTTGAGGGAACTTGCCGCCTTCGATCCAGCTTCCTGGAGGGGCATGGCGCGTAATGCGATTCAAGTCATAGGGCTTGAAGTCGGCAGGCCGATCTTCCGTGGCCAGCTCAGGCTCGATAATCAAGTTTTCCAGATCCGGATCATCGAAAGCCTCAATGCGGGAGGCCATCGACATGTCCGAAAGAACGAATACAGGTACGCTATAATCACGGGCAATCTTGGTGGCCTCCAACGCGGCGTAGAAGCAGTCCTCAACGTTTTGGGCAGCCAGCACAATTCTCGGGCAATCTCCATGGCTCCCGTAGATCGCCTGCATCAAGTCACTTTGCTCTACGTTAGTCGGCAATCCCGTGCTTGGACCTCCTCTCTGGATATTTATGACGATCAGAGGAATCTCCGCCATTGAAGCCCAGCCCAAGGACTCCAGTTTCAGGGAAATTCCAGGTCCAGAGCTCCCCGTCACTGCCAAGCGACCCGCGTAGGAGAAGCCAATCGCGATGGAGGCGGCTGCGATTTCGTCTTCCGCCTGAACAAACGTTCCCCCGTACTTTGGTAGCTGAGACCTGAGCATCTCCATGATGGTCGACCAAGGCGTGATTGGATAGCCAGCGCCATGGCGGACTCCACCTGTCAAGAGACCCAACACGATGGCCGTGTTGCCATCCATTGTCACCTGCGGCGGCCCAGATTCATCGGGAGCCGAAAAGGCGTAATACCGATCCATGACATTGTCGATCGGATACGAATAGCCCGCATCGAATGCCAGATTGGCATTGCGCAGGATGTCCTCGGATTTGGACCCGAACCGCTCCTTGAAGATTCCCCTCAGCTTGTCGACGTCCAGCTTGAAGATCCTGGCAAGCAGTCCCAATGTGAAAATATTCTTCCCCTTCTCTCTTGTGGAACCGCCCAAAGCCTCGACCGTCAGGGCCGCAATGGGAACCCCGATTTTGAGAAATCGATTCTCCTCTTCGTCCAACTCGACGTGGTCCGAGTCGTAGAGGAGAACGCCCCCGTCCTTCAAATAAGAGATGTGTTCGTCATAACTGTGCTGATAGAAAGCCACTAGGAAGTCGGCTTCATCGCCAGCCGAGAGAACTTCTCCCGTGCCCATCCGGACCTGGAATATGGATGGCCCGCCTGAAATGGTTGCTGGGATCGTCATGTAAGTCATGACTTCCTGCGCGCTTCGACCAGCCAATCTGGCGAGAAAACCGCCAATCGATTGTATGCCGTCCTGCGAATTGCCTGCTAGTCTGATGACCGCGTCTTTAATGAGTTCCTCCGACGGAGGTGGGGATGCAGAAGCCTCTGTAGACATTTTGTTCCGGAGAATTAGTGGCAGGAATTTGCGCAGTCAATCCGTTGCTTACGATTTTGGGAATTATTCCATCGCTATTCGCCTTCTCAGGCCCGAATTCCATTCAAACGCCCCAAAACCGAGCCGATCACCGATTCGGATGATACGACCGATTTGACCAACCCGCGCTCAGATCACGTAAATGGATTTGAGAGCAATCTCTGGAATAAGGACCCAAGAACCATCTGTATCAGAGAATTCCTACAACCAGTGGTTTAGAAACGCGACAGTGCTTGCTCAGTAAATAACGTGTGAATAACTTTTAGCGTTTTTACTTATATTTGGAAATCGGAGCCCAAGCCCTTAATGGAAACTACAGAAAATCGCGAAATCAACGCGGAGCAGAACTGCCCTCCCTCCAATCTATCATCCATCAGTCACCGTGTATTTGATACTAGGGTTTCCTTAAAGAGTCGCCCTCGGTAATTCATTGCTTCCCTCGAAAGCCCAGCCTCGAAAGCCATTTCACAGCTCATTAGATCCTTTTGCCGAGTCCTAAATTCAGGAATTGGCTTCCCATCCGCCAATGTCGAAACCGGAGTCTCCAATAGATAAAGACAGTTTGAAGACTTCGAGTCCCGCTATCGAAGAGCTCGGTGGGACGCTCTTCATGCTTGCGGTGGTTAGCGACGAGGATGATGCGGCAACGCTGCGCGCTGATTTGAAGCGGTCCCGATTAGACGAATACAAGCTGCAACGATGCGCCACGACGAACGATGCTCGCAACATGCTTCGAGCCTGCGCCTTCGACCTGCTCATCCTCCAGCTCGATGAGTTCGAGAACCCGGAGGCGGAGGTCGAACGATTTCGGGCAGTTGGATTCGAGAGACCCATTCTCGGGCTGATGTCCCGCCGACGTCTGCAGCGTTCCGGTTTTATTCGGCCAAATGGGGTAGACGAAGTCATTTGCGTCGACGACCTTTCCCCCTCGCTAATCGAATCATCCATACGATCGACAATACATAGAGCTACCCTTGCTTCCGAGAGGGCCCTTTTGGAATCGCGATTAAACCTGTCCATGCAAGCGGCCCAGATGGGGGCCTGGACCTACTTCCCGAGAAGGGATCAGATCGTTTTGGATCCCATCGCGCTGGCATTGCTGAAACTGCCGAGCAGCCCTGCCGAGCTACAATTGGATGAACTTGTTGATCGGGTCTTTCCCGAAGATCAGTCCACCCTGTCCGAAGCCTTGGACCGCTTTCCACTAAAGAACGATTTGGTGGAATGCCTCATTCGCGTCAACGGCGACCAGATGCCCTTGCGGTCCTTGGAATTGAAGGGACGCATCTGGAGAGGCAACTCCGCTGAGGAAACTTCGATCATCGGCATTATTCGGGATATTCCCAAGGCTAACGAGCTGTATGAGCGAATCGCCGAGGCAAACCACGCGATTCAAGAGGCCCTGGAAGCCAGAGAGGGCGCATTCAGGAAAGCGGATCAAAAACTAAAGGCCCTCGCTGAAGAGTTCGCTTCGACTCAAACAGAGCCACGCGATGCCGAAATCCGAGATGAGACCCCAATTTCTCCAGCGGAATCGGCCAAAAAGAAGGCTCCAAAGGAGGGAAAGTCGCCAGCCAAGCCAAAAGCTGCCGAAACAAAGGCAGCATACGAGGTCTTGAGCATAGACAAGAAGTCGGCCTATAAGGAGGTGTCCAAATCGGTGGCCAAAAAGAAGGCAGCCACTCCTAAACAAGAATCCCTTCCATTCGATTTCGCTCAAGAACCCGTGGCCGACTACAGCCCGCCAAATCCCGCCAAAGAGGGATTCATCGGCGCGGCAACGCGACTATTGGAAATGACCCGCAGCGAAAACGCTATTGATGCGACCATCTCCATCGCTGACGAGCATGCTATCGAGCTGGAAGAAAAAAAGGACTTGCTCTTCGATATCCTCAAGGAGCTGCTCACGAACGTCGTTCGACACTCCAAAGCTAAGCTCTGCATCGTTTCGCTGTTTCGCGACGAAGACGAATGGGTGCTCCAGGTAGAGGATGATGGTGTCGGGCTCGATGAGAAACTGAAAAGCGTCAACGCCCCGCTCAATCAGATTGGCCTTTTCCAAATTCGGACGCGACTCGCCTTGAAAGGCGGCCATCTGGATATGGTGCCTGCATCGCCCAATGGCCTGATTGCTCGTGTCCGTCTACCGGTCTCAATTAGCGACACCGCTAAGAACTCCTAGTCGTATTCCAGGTCCAAAAGATGGATTCGGGGTTCTCTCGACATCGAAAGACCTCCTTGGTAACAATGGGACAAAACTATGGTGCTGATTCAGCAATATCTGACTGAGACTTGGGCTCTTATCGCGGAGATGGGCCCTTACCTGCTACTCGGATTCCTTGTAGCCGGTTTGCTGCATCACTGGTTTCGACAACAATGGATTGAGCAACGCCTCGGATCTCCTGGTTGGAGGTCCACCGCTTTCGCATCCCTCGTCGGCGTACCTATGCCACTTTGCTCATGCGGCGTCATACCCGTAACAGCTGGCCTACGAGAGAAAGGGGCCAGCAAGGTAGCGGCCACCTCCTTTTTAACCTCCACGCCCCAGACAGGAGTCGACAGCATCTTGGCCACATATGGTATGCTTGGCCCGCTATTCGCTATCTACCGTGTTTTCATCGCCTTTCTTTCGGGCTTTGTAATTGGAGTCACCGTCGAAAAGCTCGGGAGCAAAGATGACCATTTAAAGAAGCACGCTGAGAGAGAAGATGAGGACCGCATTCCCACTTGGAAGCAGAGCGCCAAATACGGATTCCTCACGCTGCCCGGAGACATCGCCGGCTCGTTAACCATTGGATTTCTACTCGCCGGAATGATCAGCACATTGGCTCCAGATAACCTGCTAGCGAATCTGCCAGGCGGTGTCTATTCGAGTGTTCTGCTAACTACCCTGATCGCGACTCCATTCTACATCTGCCCAACCGGTTCAATTCCACTCGCCCTCGTATTGATTGCCATGCTAGCCTTCGGCTACCGAAAAATGAGCCCTTCAGGCGAGCTGATGCCTGAGGGCGAGGGCCCTGAACATCTCGAGTCGGAACTGGCGACCCTCACTATTCAGAGAATGTCTTGCAGCCATTGTCGGGATTCCGCTGTCGAAGGCTTGACGAGCCTCCCATTCGCTTCTCGTGTAGACGTTGACATTAATTCCGACGTTGTATCCAGAAAATTGGAATACTTGGGCTTCACTGCCAAAGGCTTCATCTTGAAGCAGCAAGATCACGAGGGACAATGATTCGATACAGCCGCCTAATGGGACGAATCGCCATACTCAGCCTCGTGCTTTTCGGGGCAGGCTTCAATAGGGGATACGCCAGCGATGAGTTCCGCTTCGAATCATTTTTGGGAGAAGAGGTATCCACAAACCAATGGCCCGTATTCATAATCACATCGCATTCTCCAGATGACCTTAAGGAAACGTTGAGATGCGCCACCTTGGCCAATACTCAGAAAGAAGCTTTTTGGGTGATCAATTTCGCTTGGAATCAGCCCGATAGCCTGAAGCGAAGAACCGCTGCTAAGCTACTGAAGCATGACTTCATGAAGTCCCACTCCACGGTGCTCAGGCCTGAATTCCGAAATGCCGCCCGAATGGCACTGATGGAGGCCGACGGCAAAATCCGTTGGAGCTGCGAATCGTTTCCCGACGATCAAGCGTGGGCCCAAGCTCTTTCTATCTGGTCCGCCCATCCCAGATCCTGAAACGATGAACGACAAAGCCCGCAAAAAGAAAAGGAGCGGCAGCCATCGCAAATGGGATCCTCGTCCGATCCAGTACCCGCCGAATCTTCCAATCTCCAAGAGGCGGGATGAAATCATCGATGCGATAAGGAAACATCCGGTGATCATCCTTTCTGGAGAAACGGGCTCTGGGAAAACCACTCAGATCCCGAAGATGTGTCTTGATGCAGGACGGGGATGGAAAAAGAGGATCGCTTGTACTCAACCCCGCCGAGTAGCCGCCCTCTCTATCGCAAAGCGGGTTTCAGAGGAATTGAACGTCAATTATGGCCACGAAGTCGGTTCCAAAATCCGTTTTGCCGACGAAACTAGCAAAGAAACAAGGATAAAGTTTCTGACCGATGGCATGCTTCTGGCGGAAGTCCAATCGGATCCTTCTTTGATGGAATACGATACGATTATCATCGATGAAGCCCACGAACGGAGCCTTAACATCGACTTTCTCTTAGGTCACCTCAATCAGCTCCGCAAAGGCAGAACCGATCTCAAGATCATTATCACGTCTGCGACTATCGACATCGAAAAATTTTCCAAAGCCTTTGACAGGGCTCCGGTTGTCGAGGTGTCTGGAAGAGTCTATCCGGTCGAGACTGTTTACGCGCCCCTCGATGCGTTTCTAGAAGATAGCGGTGACTTCACCGTCATCGATGGAGTCGCGGAATCCATAGACCGCATAGTCGAGGACTTCAAACAAGGCGATATTCTCGTCTTTCTTCCGACTGAGAAAGACATTCTGGAAGCCAGGGATCTTTTGGAGGGTCGGTTGGGCAATCGCTTCGACATTCTTCCCTGCTTCGGACGCCTCTCCAGTAGGGACCAGCAGCGTATTTTCGCTTCATCCAGAAATCCGAAAATCGTCCTCGCTACGAATATCGCCGAGACATCGCTAACGATTCCGGGAATCCGTTTTGTTGTCGACTCCGGACTGGCTCGAATCAGTCGCTACAATCCAAACGCCCGTACTAAGCGGTTGCCCATAGAAAAGGTTTCCCAAAGCAGCGCTAATCAACGCAAAGGCCGTTGCGGTCGCGTACAGGATGGCATTTGCATACGCCTGTATTCAGAATCCGATTTCGAAAAGAGAGTTGAATTCTCGATCCCCGAAATTCAAAGATCAAATCTGGCAGAGGTGATTCTCCGCATGGAAGCGGCCAAGCTAGGAGACATCGAAACCTTTCAGTTTATCGATCCTCCCTCTCCAGCAGCTATCAAATCGGGCTACGCTCTGCTTCAAGAGCTGGGGGCCATAGATAATAAACGGAAGCTAACGCCCATTGGACGAAAACTAGCGAAACTTCCTATCGACCCCACCGCGGGACGCATGCTCCTCCAGGCAGAAAGAGAGGGCGTCGTAGAACAGGCTCTCGTAATCGCATCCGCCCTTTCAATACAGGATCCTCGGGAACGTCCTATGGGGAAAGAGGAAGCGGCACGAACGGCCCACAAGCGATTTGTCCATCGTGAATCCGATTTCCTTACGCTACTTAACATTTGGGAATCCGCCCACGAAGAATTTGAGCGACTAACGCAAAACAAGCTCCGAAAGTTCTGTAAGAAACATTTCCTTTCCTATTCGCGGATACGCGAGTGGATTGATGTAAAGCGTCAGCTTAGTCGGTCTCTTGCCGAGTTTGAAAAGCGTCATAAAATTTCGCACCGGACTCCTGAATACAAAAATCCTAAAGAAAAGTCGGAGCTTCGTAAATTTGGCGGGCTCGAATATCGTTCCATTCACATTTCGCTTGCTACCGGGCTGCTAGCCAATCCCGGCAGGAAGGAAGCACCAAACATCTATCTATCAACCGGGAACCGGAAAGCCATGATTTTCCCTGGTTCAGGGCTCTTCAACCGGAAAGCCTTGCACGCGAAAAGCAAGAGCCAGAAAAGAGAGGTGGAAACCAAATCTCCTAGCCCTAGCTGGATTCTCGCCGGAGAGATCGTAGAAACGAGCCGTCTATATGCCCGAACCGTTGCTGCCATCGATCCCACTTGGCTCGTCCAGATAGGAGGATCCACTCTAAAACGCTCTTACGTCCAACCTGGATTCGATGCCCAACAAGGTCGCGTTACCTGCATAGAAAGCATCCGTATCCACGGACTGGAGTTGCAACGCAAAACGGTTTCCCACGTTAAGATCAATCCCGAGGAAGCCACCGAAATTTTCATCCGTGAAGCTCTGTTAAACGAGGATTACCCGGCCCCTTACGAATTCGTAGAAGCCAACAGGAAGCTGAAGAACCGAATTCAAAATGCTCAAACCACCCTGCAAATGCAAAGCTGGATTGGAATCGAAGAGGCTGCCTATCGACACTATAAAAGCCGACTGGAAAACATAGGTTCTCTGTCTGATCTAAATCGATGGCTCAAAAAAGCGGACTCCCCTTCCAAATACACGCTAATCATGTCCGAAAAGGACCTCTCGCCAAATCCTGATGAGCCGCTGTCCCTGGCAGCCTTCCCGAAGAGCGCGTCTTTGGATAATACGGCTTTGCCAATAGACTACCAATACAAGCCCGGAGAAAAAGACGACGGCGTTACTCTGCGCGTTCCCTATGAGAAAGCGAAGTTGGTAGACGACCCTACTCTCGATTGGCTCGTGCCAGGACATCTGGAATCAAAGATCCTTCACCTTCTGAAATCCTTGCCTAAAGAGCATCGCCGAAAACTGCAGCCGCTATCCCAAACTGCCGCAACCATCGCTTCCAAACTCGATTCCGAAGGACTGTCTCTCAAAGAGTCGTTGAAGAAGTATCTAAAATCTGTCTACAAGATCGAGACCTACGATAGCGATTGGGTCGACGACGCGATTCCTCGCCACCTGCAGGTTCGCGTGCAGGTTCATGATTCCAAGGGCGCAACTGTAATTGAAGAACGATCTGCTAAACGTATCCATGAGATTATTGAGAGCCAAAAGACCGTACCTCGCCCGTCAGATGAAACGACCATTGTAGAAGTTTGGAAGAAAGCCCGTAAACAGTGGGAAAGACCTATCAGAGAGCTGTCCGATCTGAAGCCATGCAAAGAAGGCGTGACTATCGGCGAACGCAATGGAATTCCCGTGGTAGCATTCCCAGCTCTAGGAATCAGCTCAGGCGAGCTCCGTTTGACGCTGATAGACAATCTGGACGAGGCCCGCGGCCATATCAAAAAGGGGATCGAACGGCTTATCGAAATCGAACTCAGAAGAGAGCTGGCTTGGATCCAAGAAGACCTCCGGGATCTAACTAAGATCGGGCCTGTGATCGCCGCCTTTGCCCCCATCGAAGAGGCTCAGCGCCAGGCCTACAACCATCTCAAGCGTTTTCTCTGTACCCATAATATGGGTATGATTGATCCCAATCGGATTCAAGAAGCGATAACCAAAGCGAAATCCCTTTCCAGGGGCCTCGCTTACAAGCTCATCGACCGATTGAAAGAAATCCTGGATCTACGACAATCGCTGATTGTAGACAAACGGCTCCCCAAATGTTTGAGCAACGAAGTCGTTCGCATTGCGCCTCCGGATTTGCTCGAACGAACTCCTCATTGGGCTTTCAATCGCCTTCCACTCTACTTGGAAGCGATCACGATTCGTCAAACGTCCAGAGACAAAGACCCGCAACGCGACGAAAAGCGGGGATCCGAAATCGATGCCTTTCGTAAACGGCTGGAAAAGTTGCAGGCTCCACCGGAAGTCAAGGAAGATCTCGCCTGGACCATCGAAGAATATGCCCTTTCAGTATTCGCTCAGAAACTGGGCACTGCCTTCCCCGTATCCGCCAAACGAATTGAAGAAAAGTTTAAAAATACGAGTGAATCGATGTCCCAGCAACCCAGCGTTCCCCACCAAAGCGAATCGGTCAGCAAGATCATCGACAAGCCTACCGACGCGGATCTACAAAGCTTGAAATCGCTCTTCCGCTGATACCTTCTTAGCTTCCAACTGAATATCTAGTTTTCACGGCGGCCGAAACCCCCGCCTCCCGGAGTGTGAATTTCAATGGCTTCGCCAGCATCGAATTTTTGCGTTTCGTTCCCCGACAAAGGACGGCGCTTTCCATCCGACGACACCTTCCACTGTTTTCCAACGCCCCCATCTTCTCCATCCTCAATGCCAAAGGGAGCTTGCTCTCTATGCTGGGTCAATAGCGATACTTCTACGGCTTCGGTGAAGCGGATACGCCGACTTACCCCATCCCCTCCATTATGAGCGCCTTTGCCCCCTGAGCCATCTCGCAGCGAAAATAGTTCTACCCGAGCTGGATATCTCCACTCTAGAATTTCCGGATCTGTAATCGATGTATTCGTCATGTGAGTATGCACTCCACTCGCCCCATCTCTATCGCGAGTGGCTCCCTCGCCACCTGCAATGGTCTCGTAGTAGCTAGCATTGTCATTTCCGAAAATCAGGTTGTTCATCGTTCCCTGGCTACAAGCCGCCACTTCGAATGCCTTCAATAGCGCATCCACAATACGCTGACTCACCTCGACATTGCCAGCAACCACCGGCGGACATTTCGCTAGATCCGAGGGAAACCGGGGATTTAGCATCCCTTCGGGAATCCGCAAGTCGAGATCCTCTAACAGGCCTTCATTCAACGGGATCGTATCGCCCGCCAGCAAGCGCAATACATAGACAACTGCGCTCGTGACTATAGCAGAAGTCGCATTGTAGTTGCTGCTCTGCCGTTCCGCGCTACCAAAGAAATCGATGATTCGTGATTTCCCAGACTTTCTGATACTGACCGATATTATTGCCCCATTGTCTAGCTGCTCAACGACCTTTCGCTCTGTATTCGGAATTTGATCGAAAACCTCAGCTATTGCCAGTCTTGCCCGTTCCCGCATGCCTCGCATGTAGCCAACCGATCGATCGAAGCCTTCGCTGGAAACCAGCTTCTCTAGCTCTCTAACTCCGAATCTCACGGACGCCAGCTGCGCTGCCAAATCCGATAGATTCTCCTGCAAGTTCCTCGTCGGAAAAGGAGCCCGGATCAACACCGACCTGACCGGCTCCCAATCTACGCTTCCTGCTCTCGCAAGATACATTGGTTCGATAACCACGCCCTCTTCGACTAATGATCGCGCCCTGGGTGGCATTGACCCAGGAGCAATGCCACCGAGCTCTGCATGATGAGCCCGGTTGGCGATATATCCGATTCTCTGCCCATCTTCAGAAAACGCGGAAGCGATTAACGTAATGTCCGGTAAATGCGATCCTCCAAACCGTGGATGATTGGTTACGACGATATCCCCAGGTCCTAAATCGATTGTTTCGCGAACGCTCCTAACGCAAACGCCCAGCGCCCCCAAATGCACCGGAATATGAGGAGCGTTGGCTATCAGGGAGCCCTCCCTATCCAGCAAAGCGCAACTGAAATCCATCCGCTCTTTTACATTCGTCGAAAAGGCGGACCTCTCTAGTAAACTCCCCATCTCTTCCACCAAGGAGAGATATCGATTTGTGAATAATTCCAATTGAGCCGCTTCGATATCGACCGACTTCGTCTTGGCTTCCTCTTTACCTTTTATCAGCTTAACCGTTTCCCTGTCCCCTAGAACAGCTTTCCATCCTTCACCTACGTAAATCGTACTGTATTCGTCCTGAACCGACAACGGGCCAATTGCCCAACTACCGTCCAATGACGCTCGTGGAGCGAATCCCTGGCTAGTCAATTGGGAGCCCAGGTTTTCCGGGAAAAGCTCTCTTGGTTCAACCGACTTTCTAGTGGCTACCGACACATTGAGCGAAACGACTTCGATCGGCTGCTCGGGCAGGAAACCATACTGCTTGCGAAAGTCATTCTGAAACGCGTTTTCCAATGATCGGGAGGAGTCCCAATCGACAAGCAAAGCCGCTTCCTGCCCTGCGAATCGTAATTCGACCCGGGCAGTTTCTCGTACAAGATCGCTTGGAGCGATACCCTGGCTTATCAACGAGCTCTTCGCATCGGACTCTAATTCTTGTATACCCTTCGGTATCGAATTTACGCATGCGGACAATGGTTTCAGGATCTGCCGTTCAGCGAATTCCTCCATTCTTGAGAATTTTAGCCCCAGGGCGCTTAACAAGCCCGCATCGGAAGGTAATAGGATTGTATCCATACCTAGAATATCCGCTATGGCACAAGCATGCAGACCGCCTGCCCCTCCGAATGCGACTAAGGCATATCCTGTCGGCGAATAGCCATCCCTGAGGGAAATGCTACGAATCGCATCCGCCATTCTCTCGTCGGCGATTTCCAAAAACCCCTTCAGAACCGCCTCTTCCGCAAGCTGTTCCCCACTCTGGCGACTGACCTTCGCCATCATCTCGCTAAGTCGATCTGAAGACGCTTCCGGGAACACGGGTATACTGAATTTGGATGGATCAAGCCTACCCAGCAGCAAGTTGACATCCGTCAGAGTCAAGGGCCCACCTGCTCCATAGCAAGCCGGCCCGGGAGAGGCTCCCGCGCTTTCCGGGCCTACCCGCAAGGCCGATCCATCGTACCAGCAGATTGATCCTCCTCCAGCCGCTACCGTCTCAATACGCAACGATGGAGCGAAGACGCGCGCGTTCCCTATGATTTGCTGAAACTGGTAGTCGAAGCGTCCGTCATAGCGAGATACGTCCGTGCTCGTGCCTCCCATATCGAATGCAATGACGCGATGGGCTCCAGCCACACTACCAACTCGGCTGGCCCCTACTACACCCCCAGCCGGCCCACTCAGCAAACTGTCCTTGGGACGATAGCGGGCCCGAGAAACCAATCCGCCAGAACTGGTCATGACCGAGAGTCCAGACCTGCCAACGGCTGACTCAATAGCATCCAAGTAAGCTTCCATTATCGGAGCCAAATAGGCGTCTACCACCGCCGTCTCTGCCCGCGGCAGCAGCTTGATCTTAGGAGCCAGTCCACTAGAAATGGACACGCGCTCGAATCCAGCTTCCCGCAAGATCTCTGCCGCCCGAAGTTCGTGATCAGAATTTCGGTAGCTGTGGAGAAACCCTATGGCTCCCGTCGTGATTCCTTCTTCAATACAACTGGAAGCCTGTTCAAATAAGGCTACTTCATTCAACTCGGCTAAAACCTCTCCTTCCGCGTTCAACCGTTCTTCGACTTCGAATACGGATTCATGGAGCGGCTGCCGCTTTCGGATGCCTAACTCGAACAAATCTGGTCGCCGCTGATCGCCGATCCGCAATAAATCTTTAAAGCCTTTGGTCACGAAAAAAGCGATCTTCGCCCCTTTCTCCTCAAGCAAGGCGTTGGTCCCCCGCGTCGTAGCAAGCCTCATTTCTAATGGTGGCAGAGCCTCATTTAGCCGCCGCTTCGTCAACAGGCGAATGGCTAAGAGCGGCGCTTCTTCCGGAGACTGTAACGAACAAAGAACTTTATCCGGCAATTCGGGAGCATCATCGAACAGGATGGCAAGAGAGTCCCTCCCTCTCCATGATTTGATCAAGATTGGCTCAGTGGTTTCGTCGTGGAAATCCACGCGGTAGCCATCAAAGAAGTGGTCTCCTGCGCCAACCGGCAAATCGATCCGCAATTCTCTAGGGCTAAGTTGTTCTGTCAAACGCCCGCGTATTGCAGAGTTGGATAGCGTCTTTAATCTCAGCTCATCTCCCTCTGGCGTTTCAGCCAGGCAATCCGTAAAGGTGCCCCCAGTATCTATCCAAAATTTCCACATTCTGAAAGGAGACTAATACGCGTTCTCAATTTCGACTTCCGGGTTTCGCTACTCGAATGCGTTTTCTTCGATCAAGTCCGTTTGCGTTTCCCAAAGGCGGGCATAATGACCTCCTTGAAGAGTGAGCTCCTCGTGCATTCCTTTTTCTATGATTCTCCCTTTGTCTAGCACGACAATCTGATCCGCTCTTCTTACCGTGGACAGCCGGTGAGCGATAACCAGCGTCGTCCTTTCCTTGACCAGATTGTCGACCGCGCTCTGGATCTTGGCCTCAGTCAAGGTATCGACGCTAGAGGTCGCCTCATCGAGAATGACCAATGGAGGATTCCGAAGAATCACTCGAGCAATCGTAAGCCGCTGCTTTTCTCCCATGCTCAACCGAATACCTCGTTCCCCGATGCGTGTATCCATCTGATCAGGAAGTTGAGACACGAACTCCCAAGCGCTCGCTCCCTGCAATGCGGTAACCAGTTCCTCTTCCGTGGCTTCCTGTTTGGCTAGTTTGAGATTGTCCCGCACAGTGCCATCAAAAAGAAACGGATCCTGGGCTACCACTCCAATTCTTTTGCGAAGGTCAATCAAGTCGAACTCCCGAACCTCGACCCCATTTATTGTCACCGACCCCGACCCTACATCGTAATAGCGTTGCAGCAGGTTGGCTACGGTCGATTTCCCAGCCCCTGTATGCCCGACCAAGGCGGTCACTCCACCGCGTTCGAGTTTCAGCGAAAAGTTCGACAGCAACGTTTCCCTGCCCTCGTATCCAAAACTTACTTCGCCGAATTCGATTTCGAGTAATCCGCTCGGGAACTTGGTGGGGCTTTCCGGACTTTTAATTTCTACCGGATAATCCAGCATTTCGAATACCCGCTCTCCCGATGCTTTGCCCGTAGCTATCAAGTTGTTCAGTCCATTCAATTGGCTCAAGGGCATGTAAAGCATGGCGCAATACTGGAAGAACATGAGAAAGTCCCCAGCTTCAAACCGATCTGGTTGCGTCGCGAAAAGGTAGCCCCCATAACCAACCACGGCTACCGTTCCCAAGCTAACCACGAAATTGGTGGACGGGCCATGAATTGACCAGCGAAACATGGACTTTAGTGTGAACGCCCGTAGCTCCTGGGAACGTTCGTCAAAACGAGCCTTCTCCTGCTCCTTTAAGGCGAAGGAATTTATGAGTCGGCTTCCTTGTATATCCTCAATCAACAAGGAATTCAGCTCTCCCGCGGCCGCGCGAACTTTTCTCCAATTCTTTGCCTGAGCCTTGAAATGCATGCGGGCCATGATTAGCATAATCGGGATCGGCAGAATCATGAGGGTCGCCAATACGGCCTCGAAATAGAGCAGAACTGCGGCAGTCCCCACTACCGTCAAAAGCGCTGTGCTACCCTGCTCTGTGCCATCGAGTATCACCCGTTCCACGTCTTGCACATCCTCAATCACTCTTGAGGCGATATCACCTGATTTCCGACTATCGAAATAGCCAATCGGGAGCTCCATAAGCTTGTCATGAAGATCCCTTCTTAAATCCACTAGGACTTTCTGTTCTAGCGTATTGTTCGCTCGAATACGCATCGAGTTGAAGATTTCCCGAAATAGGAAGCATCCGGCTATTGCCAAAACGGCCCACCAGAGGTTCGTCAATTCCCCTTTCGGCAGCACCTCATTGACGACGTAACGCGTGACCAATGGCACGACTAGCATGAAAACCGTACTGGCCACAGCCAACGACAAGGTGAGCCAAAACAGGGGCTTGTAGCGAAACAAATAGCCCGAAACTCTCCATATCGTCTTCATCTCTTCCCATACCTGCTTGGAGGCCCTTGTGATGACAAGCCTATAGACGCAGGTTTGACTCCCACAAGGATACCTAAGATGACTTTGCCTGCTAATGTCAGCAGAAAAAATAGACTGGGATCGGCTCACCCGACTTAGGAAACGATTCCTGGAAATAGAGGAGGATCCCGGCGTGTATTGGGATTCCGCTGAAGACCTGGCTCAGTATCATCGGTTTTTCGGCCAGCGCATCGGGTGGAAATGGAGGGATGCTATAAGACAAGCCAAACAAGCAGGCTGGCATCTTCGATCCAACCGTGTCGTTGACTGGGGCTGTGGGACAGGGATCGCATCGCTGACCTTTTTGGAGGAGATCGAATCCCAAGGGATTGAATCGGTCACCCTCTGTGACCACTCCCTTTTAGCCACTTCCTTCGCCAAAGACGCTTTAAAAGCTCGTTTTCCAAACTTGAGCGTGAAGATCGCGCACGAATCCGAACTCAAGGAACTGGGCGACTCGATCATTCTCGTAAGCCACACCCTCAACGAGCTATCTGCTGGAGTTCGTTCTGAGCTCAAGAGGCAACTGATTCAGGCCCGGCAATTGTTTTTCGTGGAACCTGGGAATCACAAGTGCAGCCATTTGCTTATCGAACAACGCGAGGGCCTGATCGACCAGTTCCGTCCTGTTGCTCCCTGCGTTTGTAACCTAGCCTGCACAATGGATCTGGAGGACAACGCCCATCATTGGTGCCACTTTTTTGCAAAGCCGCCTGTAGAGGCGTTCACCAGTTCAGACTGGAGCCGATTTAGCCGTGAACTTGAAATCGACCTTCGTAGCCTTCCTTACAGTTATTTAGCTCTCGATTCAATCAGCCTGGACTCCGAATCAGACAATCGAAGCTCATCGCGTGTGATCGGACGACCCAGGCAACACAAGGGATACACCAACCTTCTGTCCTGCGACCGGAACGGTCTCAACCTATACCAGTTGCAAAAACGGGACAACCCCACCCTTTGGAAAACAATTAAGAAAAACAAATGCGGCTCGCTTTTCACTTGGACTTCAATCGATGGTGACCGGATTCGCGAGGGCGGACCAGCGAATACTGAAAACCATTGAAACGGTGGCAGGCGCATTCCGCAGTTGATCGCTAGGACTCCAGCATAGGAAAACGTTGACCGAAATCTACAAACCAGAACCGTACTCAGAGGAGTCGGAAAGCCCACTCGATATCTTGTATCAAGATGCTAGTTACGTTGTGGTAAACAAGCCTTCAGGCCTGCTTGTTCATCGATCGAATCTCGACGCTACGGAAACTCGCTTTGCGGTTCAGCTACTGCGAGATCAACTGGGCCGTTGGGTATTCCCCGTTCACCGCATCGACAAACCCACATCCGGAGCGCTCCTTTTCGCTTTGGATGTGGAGGCCTTAACTCGAGCCACGGCGATGTTCTCCGACAATCGGATAAACAAAAAGTATCTAGCGATTGTCCGAGGATTTCCACCGGAGTCAGGAATTATCAATCGCCCTTTGCGAAAGCTACGGGATGGCAATCGCAAATCGAAAAGCAAGGACGCTCAGCCTTCAGAGACGCGGTTCAGCTCCCTCAAGTACAGCGAACTCAAGTATCCCACTGGGCGCTACCCAACCACCCGCTATTCACTCGTCTCACTCACGCCTCGTACCGGTCGTCGGCATCAGCTAAGAAGGCATCTAGCCGGGATCAACCATCCCATCATCGGCGATACGACGCATGGAGATTCTCGCCAAAACACTTCCTTTCGAGAACGTAATGGCTTTCTTCGCCTTTTTCTGCACGCCTCTGATCTTGGTTTTACCCTCCCCTTCACCGATGAGCCTTTATCTATTCAGGCCCCGATCCCATCTGATTTTCGGGACGCTATCAAAGCATGCGGGCTAGAATGAGGGACATTCGTTTTGCAATCAGACGGATCGCCAATTGTCTTAGCCTTTTAACTGTCTAATGAGCTGGCCTGTAACAACCATCGGATTCGACGCAGACGACACGCTCTGGCATAACGAGAATCTGTTCGAGGACCACCACGAAAAGTACTGCGAGCTCCTTTCCGAATACCACGATTCCAGCACCGTCGAGAAGGCGCTATACGAGACGGAGATGAAAAATCTCGAACTATTTGGCTACGGGATTAAAGGATTCACGCTCTCCTGTATCGAGACTGCCATCCAACTTACGAACGGGGAGATCAAGGCCGATGAGATTCGCCGTATAATTGATCATTGCCGATATATGTTAGAGCATCCTGTCGAAGTTTTCGACGGCGTCGAATCGGTTCTCAAAAAGCTTTCGCCCAAGTACAGGCTTATCCTCATTACCAAAGGCGATCTCCGCGATCAGGAACGCAAAATCGCGAAATCCGGACTAGCCCAGTACTTTGATCACACGGAGGTTGTTTCAGACAAAAACGTCGAATCCTACGCGCGTGTTCTCGAGAGAAGCCAAGTGCCAACCGATCAGTTTCTGATGATCGGAAACTCACTCAAATCAGACATCCTTCCCGTGCTGAATCTGGGTGGCCACGGCGTCCATATTCCCTACCGTATCACTTGGGCGCATGAGCGCGTGCATTCCCCACCAACCGACCACCAGAATTTCTACGAGCTCGAGTCCATTGCCCAACTTCCCGGACTCATCGACTCCATCGTTCCCGCCAATGGATAGGCCCAATCTCTTTCCTGCTCCCAAAACGCTGGTCCCAGTGAAGGGAACGCTACCGTTTAAACTTCCACTATCAATCCAAGCCGGCGAGCATCTTAGCCCGCGGTTTCGTTCAGCGATTAAAGCCGTTCACTTTTTGGAGGAGCAAGATGCTCCAATTGCCCCATCCGAGTGGCGAATCGAATGCGGGTTGGTCGATTGCAAAGATTTTTCAGACGAGAGTTATCAGCTGAAAATCTCGTCTGAGGGAATCGCTCTGAACGCGAAGACCGAAACCGGATGGTTCCGAGGACTCACTACTCTGGGCCAAATCGTGAGGGAATGCCGCTATGCCCTTCCTTGTCTTCTTATCGAGGACGGTCCCGACCTCAGCGAAAGAGGCTACATGCTGGATATCAGCCGCTGCAAGGTCCCCACTCAGGATACGCTGTACGAACTTGTAGATACGCTAGCGGCTCTCAAATACAATCAACTGCAACTCTATACTGAGCATACTTTCGCCTATCGAGACCACCAAACAGTTTGGGAGAACGCCTCTCCGTTTACAGCTGAAGAAATCCAATCTCTCGATACGTATTGCTACAATCGCTACATCGAACTGGTTCCCAACCAAAACTCATTCGGCCATATGGATCGTTGGCTGCGACACGATGCCTATAAGCATTTAGCAGAATGCCCCAACGGCTACACGCATCCACTGCTAGGTCCTCTCCAATGGGGTGGCACACTCAAACCCGATGAGGATTCGCTCGCCTTCATCAGCAAACTTTACGACGAGCTGCTTCCCAATTTTCGCATTAATCGGGTCAATGTCGGCGGTGACGAGCCTTGGGAACTAGGTCAGGGCTGGAGCGAAGAACATGTCAAAGAGCGCGGAAAACATCGTGTCTATATCGATCACCTCTTGCGAATATACGATCTGGTGGAAAGACGTGGAAAGACGATGCAATTCTGGGGAGATATCGTCCTCGAAAATCCCGAATTCGCCCGCGAACTACCGAGAAACTGCCTAGGGATTATCTGGGGCTACGAAGCGAATCACCCCTTCGACGAACAATGCCAGGTCTTCGGGAACTCCGGAATACCCTTTTATGTCGCCCCCGGAACTACCGCTTGGAATAGCATTGGTGGACGTATCCAAAATTCACTACATAATATTGAAGAAGCCTGTCGGCAAGCAGTCAACCATGGAGCTCAAGGTATGCTCCTTACAGACTGGGGAGACTTCGGTCACCACCAGTTCCCCTTCACGAGCTACCACGCCATCATTGAAGCATCAGCCCTTTCATGGAATCAATCTTCAAACGGGGAATACAATCTCTGCGATGCCGTCGACTCCACCTTCCTCCACGACAATTCTTCAGCTACCGCAGAAGCGATATTCGAACTCAGCAAGATCGTTAACTCCTTTGAATACAGGCCGGATAACCGAACCTTACTCAATGATCTGCTAATGTCCAAAGGGCAGAAGCTGAGAGATCAACTAAGCCACGCAACCTCCGGAGAGCTCGAACAATGCCGAGAGCGTTTGAGCGAGTTCATCTCCTCGATGAGAGCGGATCAACCTTCTTCGAAAGCCAGCGATCTCGTCTTGCGAGAACTTCTGCTCACGAGCGAGCTCCTAGAATTCGCGACTCGGAAGGGCTTGAAAACTTTCTCTGAAGTGGACGGGAATTTACAGGAAGAGCGTGCCAGGCTTGTTAGTGAGTACAGGTCGCTTTGGCTGGCCCGAAATCGGCCAGGAGGCTTGGATGAAAGCGCAGCCTATTTAGAAAAGGCTTAATGCATGTAGAGTTCTCAGATGGCAGGGAGGGCCGGCTCTTTCCTCCGTCTGGATAATCTGGAGGATCGAGCCGATCCTCCCTACCTCTCACTTGCCCAGTAAGTTTATTCGGATATGGTTACTGATCCCTCTAATCCTTTTTGGCTCATCTAACCCAGCAACTGGGCTTTCAATGCCTCCGGATCGGAAGTTGGGGCTTTGCAAGCGTAGTTATCACAAACATACACTAGCGGTGATGCATCGTCTCGAGGAAAATCCTCATACCGTTCATTGCGGGATAGAAGCCAGTCTGATTCAATGTCCAAATACGCGATAGAAGAATGGCGTTTCCGATTAGAAAATACCATTTGGACCAATTGCTGACCTGTTTGCGATCCCCGATCTCCGGTGATAACGATCTGCTGGACAGGTCGGAGCATTCGCATCGCTGCTAGGAGCATGGCAGGCATGGACCGCGGGTACGATGACCAACGGCTTCGGAAAGCCTCAATCGTGTCGCGAGCGTATTTAGCGAATCGTTCTTCACCTAGAATGCTGGAGATCTTTATGAGAGCTATCGCCGCTAGCGAATTGGCGGACGGTTCCGCCCCGTCGTAATCGTCTTTAAGACGAGCGATCAAACTATCGTCTCCATCACTGCTACTGAAGAAGCCGCCCCCAGCTTCATCCCAAAATCGGCTCATCAAGCACTCAATAAGCATTTCCGATCGTTGCAGCCATTGAAGACATCCTGTAGATTCATATAGATCCAGGTAGGCCAGCCCTAAGCAGGCATAGTCTTCCGAGAACCCTTGGGTCTCTCCCAAGCTCTCGCGGAAAGCCCTGAATAGTGTCGAGGTAGCGGTGTCGAACATTCGATCCCAAACAAATGCACCAGTTCGAACCGCAAGTTCTAAACTGGATTGATCCCCACTCGACTGATGCAGGCGACAAGCTCCAGAGATCATAAGCCCATTCCAGGACGCCAGAACTTTGTCATCCAGATGAGGCCTCGGGCGCTTATCTCTAGCGGTCTTCAAAGTCCGAATGCATTGATCCAATAGCAGTCCAACCTCAGATGGCTCAAATCCTCCCTCAGTAGAAAGCGTTTCCAAATCGACAGACTGGAAAAGAACATTGGCTCCGCTAAATTCGCCGTGGGGATCCGACTCCTGCCTCACGTTCCCTTCCTCCCGGACTCCAAAGGCTTCTCTGAACATCTCGTATTTCTGTTCGCCCAACCTACGTTTAAGCTCACCCGACTTCCACACATAGAAAGCTCCTTCTCGGCTAGTCGACGGATCTTCTTCCAGCGGACTATCCGCGTCTTCAGCCGAAAAGAACCCCCCTTCCTCTGCGGTCAACTGTTCTTCAACGTAGCCGACAATCCTTTGAGCGACCTTGAGATAGTCCATTTTGGCAAGGAGCTTGAACGCATCCGCATAGACGCTCGCCAATTGTCCCTGATCATAGAGCATCTTTTCGAAATGGGGCGCATGCCAGTACTTATCGACTGAATACCGGTGAAAGCCTCCAGCTATATGATCATGGATACCGCCCATCATCATTTCATCTAAGGTCTTGCCAACTAGGAATTCCAATCGATCGCTACTTCCTTTCGCTTCCGCGTATTCCAAAAGAAACTCGATGTAGACCGGCATTGGGAACTTAGGGGGGCTTCCAAAGCCACCTAATCCCTCGTCGAATTCTTTCGAAAGTTGCTCATAGCATAGTTCCATTGCCTCCCAGTTTAGAGACGAGTCTGGCGAACCGGTTTTATCGGGAATTAGGGTTAACGTATCCACATAGTCACTCGCCTGCTTTAACAGCTCCCCTCTTCGAGCAGCCCAGAGTTCGCTAATTCGCGATATCAACTGCAAAAAGCCTATCCGACCGTAGCGATTATCCGGGGGGAAATAGGTTCCTCCATAAAAAGGCTTTCGATCCGGCGTCAGCCAAACGCTCATGGGCCAACCGCCACTGCCTGTAAGGGACTGTACGTAGGCCATGTAAATCCGGTCTACATCCGGACGCTCCTCGCGGTCGACTTTGATATTAAGGAAGCGGTCATTCATCTCCGCCGCTATCTTCTCGTTCTCGAAGCTCTCATGGGCCATCACATGACACCAATGGCAGGTCGAATAGCCTATCGATAGAAAGATAGGAACATCGCGTTCCCGAGCCTCGCTGAACGCTGATTCGCTCCAAGTCTTCCAGTGGACTGGATTATCGGCGTGCTGCAGCAGATAGGGCGAGCGACTGTTTGCGAGTTGGTTTGGAGACTTCATAAAAACGCTTGCAGATCGCTTCGGAGTGAGAGTTCCTGGACCCACCAAGGCAACGTAAAAAGGGAGAGACGAATCTCGTCTCCCCCTTTTATTATCCCCCCCACAAAATTCTTGAGGCGTCTGCCTTCAATACTGCGAAATCGTGTAGTCTTCGTGCCGTACTCGGGCATAGCCACCGCGGGATTCCAACACGCTAACCCGATCCCCGGTGTTGAATGGCGGCTCCTTCATTTCCTGGACCACAACCACCGTACTCCCGTCATCCATCTCTATTGTAATTTCCTGAGCAAGTTTTTTGGTGAGCGATTTCTCTACTTGCTGACCGACGATTGCTCCCGCAACCGCCCCACCAGCACTCGCCAGTACGGCGCCATCACCGCTGCCGATGGTAGAGCCAACCGCGCTGCCCATAATACCACCGCCATATAGCCCCAGTTGCGAACTCTCTCCATCAATCATTACATTCCTGGCGGAAACCACCGTCCCTAAATCAAGCGTCTGCGTCGTGCCCGTCGAATTGCGCGGTACCGTCTCGTAGCCGCCCGAAGCGCAGCCATAAAGCAGGGCTGCCAATATCATTAGGGGAACGAGTAAAGTAATTCGGGCTGATTTATTCATGTTTCGTAGATAGTTTCGCTCTCTGATTCGCTAATTCCCATTAATTGGATTCAACATCTATTAAGCGGACAGTATAATCATTCATCTGGTATTTCAAATCCCTCTGGCAAATAGGCACCTGTGTCAGGATCGATATACGGATCCTCATCCGCGTGATAAACTCTCCCGGCCCCGCTCAAACTCGTATCCACTTTTACAGGATCTCCGATGTTAAACCAGGGTTTTCTCAACTCTTGAGTAACGACTATCAGACCTCCAGTATCCATTCGAACGGTCAGCTCTTGGGCTCGTTTTGACGTCAACGCCTTTTCCACTTTTGGACCTAAAACCGCGCCCGCGATGGCTCCTCCTGCCGCTCCAGTGGCGGCCCCAGAACTCGGGTCGCCCAGACTGCCGCCAATCTGGCTGCCAGCCACCGCGCCAGACAACGTCCCGGTCGCAGTACCGACTACGCTTGTTCTCCCATCGATTATCACTTCCCGAACATCGACAATGGTGCCGCTGTCTAGCTCTTTGGCCATGCCGGTTGGCGTGGTCGGATAGCGGGATGCCGACTGATTGGAATTACACCCTGAAAAAAAAAGTGAAAATGAAACAATCAGGAAAATCCAAAAGAAATTCATTGGCCTGGAGAGCATAACAATTAAATCTTACGCGCTTTGTCCGAAAAAGGATGCGTATTTTTCGTAATCCCTCTTCCAGCCTTTGACGCGAAATTTCGGATAAATCCGAAGAAGTCGCTACGCAACCCTCAATTTATGCCAATATTACGAACGCCGAAAAGCGAAACCCCTTTCTTCTCTACCCATGAACAGTTCCCTCAAGCCCATCCAGGTTTTTAAGTACAACCCTCCTCTAGAAGTCATAACCAATCGTCGGAACGAGGACAAGTGCGAGTTGGAATCTGATTCCTTTCTCTTCGCGATCCCCAAACTCAAAAGGCAAATCGCCCATGATCGCGTCACCCTGTATTTCCAGAATTCGGGGAACATTAGACGGGACAGCCTAGACTAAATTCTTCCCTTTCCTCTTTGGAAAACGGGATATGTTGGCAAAAAAATGCCGACACCCGCCTAAAAACGACGCGACAGCGTCGAGTTATTTTATTGATGACACACTATATCGAAACGCAACTTTCCGCTATCCCAGGCGACAAGTCGGGGCCAAACCCCGACCCCTCTGCCATCTTGTCGAGAACCGGCATCAACATCAAGGCATCCAAAACTGCTCAGCCGCCAGAAGGATTTCGCTTTGTCGCTGACCGCAGCAGCGAAGCGAAAACCCTCCTAGAGGAGAATGGATTTTTCGTGAAAACCGAACCAGTGATCGCCCTTCAAGTGAATCGCGAAAAAGGCCGGTTAACCCAGATGACGCGTTCTCTAATGGATGCCGGTATCTGCGTTGACTATGTCTATCCATCGCTAGCTGGCAGCCGGGAAACCAAGCAACTCATTTTGAAAGTCGCGAATGTCCCCCTTGCTTCTCGCGTGCTGACAGAGCTGTCCCGCGATTCTTGAGCTTGGATCGAACGAGGCAAAAGACTAGGCGGCGAATCTCATTCTCATTCATTTTTGAGCCAGGCTTCACCGTCTTTCAACGTTGCCCGCACCCGATCAGCCTTTTTCAATTTAGCGACAGATCTCAATACGGCTCCTTTCTCATCGACGAGAATTGCGTATCCACGCTTTAATGTCGCGTCGGGACTCAACGACTGGAATCGAAGGGTTAGCTCTTGAAAACGATTGCGCGCGCGCGTCAATCGGCGATCCGCTGAACGAGCGAATCGATTCTCTAAGCTTGTCAGATTCTGACGACATCGAACAGCATTTCGATCAGGTCGCGTTGTCAATAGGTTCGACTTGGCAATGGTCACGCGCTCCCTAAATTGTCCCAGCGCCTCGCGCGTTCCCGCGCTGAATCGACTAGCCAGCTCATCCAATTTTAGCTTGGCGGTCTCGATGCTTCGTTGGGGCGCGACCGCGCGCAAGCGAGCATTCATATCTCCAAGAGATCTCCTCGCCTCCTCCACGCGAGATTCCAAAGCCTCGACAAGAAGTTCCCTCGCTCCTTCTAGTCGGTCCAGGAACTCCAAGTACGAGCTGCTTATCAATTCAGCTGCGGCCGATGGAGTTTCCGCTCGAACATCCGCAACAAAATCGCTCAACGAGAAGTCAATTTCGTGCCCAACAGCAGATATGGTAGGAACAGGCGACTCCGCCAAAGCGCGAGCAAAGCCCTCATCATTGAAACACCAAAGATCCTCCAGGCTGCCACCACCTCGACCCACGACCAGTAAATCCAGTCCTGGCAACCGCGTAGCAGTATCCAAAGACCGGATCAGCGACTGGACTGCATCGACCCCTTGAACCTTGGCTGGAAAAACGGTAAGTCGCCCAAACCATCCACGCCTTTTCAGAATTCGAATGAAATCCTGAACGGCTGCGCCGCTCGGCGAGGTTATAAAGCCTATGTGCACGGGGAACTCGGGAAGCGGGCGTTTACGGTCTTTATCGAAGAGCCCTTCCGCTAGCAGTTTCTTCTTAAGTCGTTCAAACTCGCGATGCAGTCGCCCTTGACCAGATTCGATAGCAGCTCTAGCTATTAGCTGATACCTTCCATGCGGCTCGTACACGCTCAGTTCTCCATAAACGAGCAGCTCTATCCCATCGCGGATCTCGAAATCCAGACCGGATGCATTGCCTCTGAACATGACAACCGGCAGTTGGGCGCTCTCGTCTTTCAAGGAAAAATACAAGTGCCCGCTAGCCTGCTTCCTAAAATTGGATATCTCGCCCCGGATCCACTCAGGCCCTATGGAACCTTCCAGCAGCCTCTTTATCCGCCGCGTATACTCGGTGACGGAAGTCGCTTCATCATCTCCGAATTGCTCGAGAAAAGTACTCATCAATCAGCTTCGGGATCCAAAGATTTTCGTTTCAATCGGGCTCTAAGTTGATGCACCGCAAAACTCAGAGCGATGATCGTGCTGAGAGCCAAGAGAATCATCGTCGCATTTCCTTTTAGAAGAGCGTCGCCGAACCAAACGACGCTAAAAGCGATACTGAGATTCAAGGGTAACGAAACCGCCATGTACCAGCCAAAGGGCATGCGAGCGAGCCCCAGCAGGTAGTTTTGCAATGGGAAAGGCATCCCCGGGGTTATCCTGAGTAAGGCAGCCACGGTGACCATGGTTTCCTTTGTCATTTCGGGAACCGTGTATCCAAGCCGATGAACCAGTCTCTCGGATAGCGGGCGAAACCACTTGCCCGCAACCAGCCAGGAGATTGCCATATTCGAGGAAAGAGCCATGCCGCTCCCCAGCAGAGCCAATGGCATATCGTATATCGCTCCGGCCAAAATGAGGAAAGGAGACACCGGAGCCCAAAGGGATGGAAGAATCGCCATGGCCGCGAAAAACGTGACCGGTCCGAAACCCGCTATCCAATCGACCGCCGCTCTAACATCGATTTCCAAAATCTCATCCCAAAACAACCAGAAAGTCGCAGCGCCGACCAATGCTCCAATTGCGGCTAGGCCAATCAATATCTTGATCCTCGAAGATAGCACGTCGAAACACAATTCTCATCCAGCGAGAAAGGCAAAAACAATCTGCTTATGGGATTCACGATCGACCAAATCGTGTATTGATCAAGCCACGACAGTATAAGACTGATTTCACATTGCATTCTCTGTTACAGTTCCTCACCATCTGACGATCGAGATGGCAGACGCAAATAAAACGAAATTCCTTGTAATCGACGATGATCAGAGCCTGCTCGAACTAATTGAGATCATTCTAGATACAGCTGGGTTCGAATCAACAATTGTCAGCAACGCTCCCGATGCCCTGAAAGCTATTGCAGAAGATGGCCAGAATCTTGACGGAGTCATTCTCGATTTGAATCTTCGGGACTTTCCTGGGGAAAGAATGTTCGATGATATTAGGAGGCTGGCTCCCGAATTGCCTATTTTCATTACCTCTGGCTGCCTGGCTGAAGAAATCCATGAAAGGCTAGAAGGACGACAAGTAGATGGCATAATAACGAAACCTTTTCGTTCAGCCGACCTAAGCTCGAAACTGAAAACTGGATTGGAGCAGCATCTTATTAGGGAACCTTCAAGCGAAGGTGCTTAGATTCTTGCCGATCGGCCCACCCTCGAAGGGAACGGCAGAATACAAGCCCGCTTCTCCACCTGTTTCGAATACATCGAAGACATCTAAACCCTCCAGCTCAGTCTTATCGATAGTAGGAAAAAGCCGGGCCTCCTTTTCCGCTCTTTCTCGCATTTCGCCGAGGTGCGGAAAAGTTCTCTCCAAAATATTCTGTGGATAGAGCGGTTCCATGCTATTATAGTTTCGAATCCATTCGAAATCCGGCTAAAAGCCTCAACACCCAGCATCGGAACGGGTCATCATTCCTTTATCATCAAAAACGGGATTTTTTTCCGCTATACTTTCGCGCTTTATAACATCCCGTATAACAGCTACTTAAGATTCTCTCTGTTAACCCGATTTTCTACATTTTTGGTTACTCAAAGTGGCCTTAAAGAAATGGCCCCAACGGTCCCTAAGGCCTTTATCCTAGTGGTCATAATCTAGGTTTTCGCCCACGGATACCTCATTCTTCACACTTCGCTTAGATACCTGATCGAGCAAATCGCTGTAAAATAATTATCAAGAAACGAGCCAGCCAGTCCCTGGCTGGAATCAAAGCGACTGGATATCACTGTAGCTTGACGCCCATGAATACACCTCTGAAAACTTTTGCGAGTCTGCAGATGCGGTCAAAATTCCCGCCGTTCTCTATTGCGAAAGACGCATTTCTCTTCATCGTTTTCGATAAACTTGAGTGCGATGACTGAGAATGAGAGATTGGCCCTGTTCAGCCTGATTGACGATCCCAGCCCTTTCGTTCGCAAGGCGCTTCTTAACACGCTCGAGAAGATGGGGAGAGAAGGGCTGGACCTATTGCAAGAAGCAGCCGACGGGCCCAATCGCATTCTCAGATGGCACGCCACAAGGCTGCTCTCCGAATTGCAGAACTCCGATCCCGCCAAGGAATTTCGAACGTTCATACAAGAGATGAACTACGAGATGGAATCTGGGTGGCTTATGATCAGTCGTGTGGCTTATCCGGGCTTGGACATCGGCGATATTTGCCAAAAACTGGATGCCATAGCCTCACGGTGCAGCGAATTGCTGGTCAAACCAACCACAGCTCGCGAACAATGCCTCGTTATCAATCGAGTGCTTTTTCACGAAATGGGCTTTCGAGGGAACTCCGAGCGATACACGGATCCGGATAACAGTTTCATCAATCGCGTACTGGAGACCAAACGCGGTCTGCCAATCACTTTATCCGTGCTCTACTTGCTTATCGGTCAGCGGCTTGGGACCCCCATCGAACCCATTAGCTCTCCAGGCCACTTCGTGATCGGCTGCTTCGATGAACAAGCTCCCTTTTACATCGATCCTTTCGAGCGAGGCAAATTCCTAACGGCAGGCCAAATGCTAAAACGCATTGAAGCAATAACGCTCGCCCCAAATATCGGCCATTTGGCCCCGGCCTCCACCCACGAAACCTTGGCCAGGATCTGCCGAAACCTCGCTCAACACTACTCTGACAGTCGTGATTCCTCGATGGCGGAGCTATTTCAGGATTTCCTCCAAGAATTCAAGAAAACCTACGAAAAACAGGTCTGACAATCCGTTCTCGCCTCCTGATAGAGCCGCCAAGCTATCGATTCTGGTAAACGAGCCTCAATAAATTTGCTCGCCCAGCCCACAGCGATCCGGTTCTTTTTTACGAATGGTCCCGTACGATTCCGAAGTTACCTACCAGCTTCGCGACCTCAACGGTTGGAGATTTCCCGGAACTAGCCTAGCGGTTCTTGGATTTCCCGTTCGCCATTCTATCAGTCCGGCAATGCACAATGCCGCTATAGCCGACCTAGCCGCAAAGGATTCCCAGTTTAGCGAATGGCGCTACTTTCGCTTCGAAGTAGAACCTGAGAAACTGCCTCAGGCTTTACCGCGATTTTTCGAAATGGGATTCTTTGGCCTGAATCTTACCGTACCTCACAAGGAAATCGCTTTTGATCTGATCGCATCCATCGACTCTGCAGCCGTAGAGATTGGAGCGGTAAATACACTCAAACGAGGACCCGACGGATACCATGGCTACAATACCGACGGCTGCGGGCTTTCCAAAGGAATCGAAGAAGAACTGTCAGCCTCTTTAGCCGGCAGCGATATCGCGATTCTGGGAGCGGGTGGCGCCGCTCGAGCAGCTGCAGTTCAAGCTCTCCAGAGCGATTGCCAATCGCTTTGCATCGTCAATCGTAGCGCCGATCGCCTCGAGAATCTGCTTGGCTCTCTTCAACCTATCGCTCGCGAAAAGGGCATACCCGTCAAGGGATTCAGTCCCCAGGATACAAGTTTGGAATTTGCCGACCATACGCTTATCATAAATGCCACGTCTCTTGGGCTAAACTCTAGCGATCCCCTACCGATACCCGAAGAACGCCTGCCCCAAACTGCAGCTCTTTACGACATGGTCTATAATCCCCGAACAACAAAGCTGATGAAGACTGTATCCGATCGAGGGGGACGGTCAGCAAATGGGCTCTCCATGCTCGTCTACCAGGGTGTCAGGGCTTTGGAGATTTGGAGTGATCGCAAAATCGATCCTAAAAATATGAAGCAAGCTGCGAATTCCGCCCTCGCGTCAAAGGCCTAAACGGGCTCAATACCTCTATCTATAAAATGCTAACCGAACTTCAGTATATCGATCAGGAATTTCCGGCTATTGTAGCTACCTTCGTATTCGTTTTCGGCGCCTCGATTGGCAGTTTTCTTAACGTATGTATATATCGGATACCCGCTAACAAGTCTATCGTTTCACCCGGTTCCACCTGCGCCTGTGGCCAGCCGATCAAGTGGTTCGACAACATTCCCATACTTAGCTGGTTCATATTGCGAGGCAAAGCTCGCTGTTGCGGGGCGGCCTACAGTTTTCGCTACCCGTTCGTGGAGATCTTGACCGCTTGCCTGTTTCTCGGCGTCTGGGTCCAACATGCCCACGCTCCTGCCTCCTGCACTTGGCTATTGGTTACGATGCTGGTGTGCGCGACTTTCATCGACTTGGATCACATGGAGATTCCCGATCGATTCTCCATTGGCATGGCCCTATGCGGTCTAGTCTTGTCGGCAATCGTCCCTTCACTTCATGGAGTATCCGAACCCATCCACGCCATGGCCTCCTTGAAAGGCTTGTTCGAATCCGCTATTGGCATAATGATCGGATCCGGCATGATCTTATGGATCGCCCTCGGCGCCGAAACCGTGTTACGCAAAGAAGCTATGGGGTTTGGCGATGTTAAGCTCATGGGAGGAATCGGCGCCTTTCTCGGCTGGCAGGGAGCCACTTTCGCATTGTTCGGCGGAGCCGTTATCGGAACCATCGTAGTCCTGCTCTGGGCCCTGATTCGGGTAGCAGTCATAAGACCTCTCCGCAAAGAAAAATCCGATTCCAGCGATGGAGGTCTTATCGGACGCGAAGTACCCTTTGGGCCTATGCTAGCCTCAGGCGCTTTGATTTACACCTTGGTTCTAGAAGAGCCCGTTGACCTCTACTTGTCGCTGGTTTTGGAGCTGTTCAGCTGACGCTCTCTAAAATGCAGGCTCCATCCGCTGTGTGGCATTCCAGAATTTCAGGTTCTTCACCAAATCGCCCTCGATAAGCGGAAGCCACGGACTCTGCATAGATCCTGGTAAAGTCCTTGCGGGTCAAAGCCATAACCGCTCCCCCAAATCCGCCGCCCGTCAAGCGGGCCCCGAGCACCCCTGGCATTGATCTAAGAATGGCTACCAAATAGTCCAGCTCTGGAATGCTGTTCTCGAAAAGGTTCTCCGAACTAGCGTGAGACTGGAAGAGAAGTTTCCCAGCATCCTCTACTTTTCCTTCCTCAAGCAAACGCCTAACCGCCTCGACGCGGCTAATCTCGCCGACGATGTGTTCCGCCCGCTTGGCGATCTTCGCATCCAATGAGAGCTTGGCGCTTTCTAGAACATCCATTGATACGTCAGCGAGACAACCAATTTCGAGGCCCGACTCAACCAGGCCATTTACCGCTGACAAGCACTCTTCATGCCGTTCTGAATACAAGGATTCTACCAACGCGTGCTTTTTATGCGTATTGAATATCCATATACTAAACTCATCACCCAAAGGAATCACCGAAAAGACCATATCACGGCAATCGATGTGCACCAGGCTACCGGCTTTTCCAAAGGCGGAAACACCTTGATCGAGTATACCGCAAGGCACTCCTACAAACTCATTCTCCGCCTCCTTGCAAGCCACCGCTAGATCCTCAAGCCCGATCTCGAGGCCATAGCACTCGCAAAAGGCTTTTCCGGAGGCCAATTCCAAGGCTGCGCTGCTGGCTAGCCCTGCCCCCGTGGGCAAGTCCGAATCGACAAACATCTCGAAACCCCCTTCAGCGGATAATCCTCTACGTATCAGGCTATTATATACACCAAGTGGGTAATTTACCCAATAGTCTCTACCGTCAACAGGAGAGCCCGTTTCATCTAGCGAAACAAAATCGGAATGGGATCCAGACGCGAATCGGAAAAGACGTTCTTCGATTCGTCGAATCGCAATGTATATTCGTCGATCGATCGCCGCCCCAAGAACCGGGCCCAGATTGTAGTCAGTATGATTGCCGATGAACTCAACTCGCCCTGGAGCCGCCGAGATCACTGCTGGGTCTCCACCAAATACTTGGCGGAAATGCTCCTTGATTGGCTCGATGGGTTTCATACAACAGAACTGGGAACGAAAATCCCGCAGCTAGTTTGCCAAGCTGCGGGACGGAAATTTCGCGTGAACTAGAGGATCTAGAGCTGCTCCTTGAGCCCTGCCCCTGGCTTAAACCTGATCGCTTTGCTGGCTTTGATCTTCAAAGGAGCCTTGGTCAGCGGGTTGATGCCGGTGCGGGCATTGCGACGCGTTACCGAGAAAGTGCCAAATCCGACAAGCTGGATAGCAACAGCGTCTTTGGCCGCCTTGTCGCTGACTTTAACGGTTTTACCCGCTTTCTTAACGGCGGTCTTAATGGAGGCCAATACGGCGCCCAACGCCTTCTCTGCTTCGGCCTTTGATGCGTCACCCAAATTGCTTTGAATCTCTGCGATAAGTTCAGACTTAGTCATATAGTTAGGGATGTTTTATTTATGATGATTAACGTTAAAACGCGTCCCATTTAGGGAACCGGACGACTCGAAACTTCTTATACACGAGCGTCAAACGAAATGTTTGCCTCTATTCAATTATCTTTACCGGACGGATCCGGCATTTAAGATCGCCCGTCGAAATCCTTAGGAACGACGCCGTCGCGACCTGCAATGACGATATCCAAAAGACGCTTCAAGGCCTCTAGCCTGCTCATGCCTCGCTCGGCAACCCATTGGTCGGCCCGCTTGGAAAGTTGGCTCGCCATTACCTTTGCTTGAGAAGGGCTCGCGCCTCGAGACGAAAAGACTTTCTCGAGCTTCTCGACTTCTTCTTCTGTGTTCATCCTCTGACGCAATTAGACCCGCCTGGAAACTTTCACGTCGATCTGTTCTCCAATGCTGAACGAATCTATATCATCCATAGATCGCTTTAGCATCGCCGATCCAATCAGATTGGATTCGGTTTCGAGAACCCGCCTTAACTCGCCAGCCTTCCGCCCTTCATCGTCTAGCAACTCCCAAGGCGCATCGCCCGAAGGGGCTTTAGAAACGGTTACGCATAGCAGCGATTTTCGCAAGGTTCCCATTGTATTCAGGCGAGCCATAACTTCTTGTCCAATGTAACAGCCTTTCTGATACGAAATGGCTAATTCGCCTAATCCTACTTCTTGCGGCAAGTCCATCTCCAGAACATCCTTCCCCACTTGGAAACATTTGCTCTGGATGGCGAAAACCGCGACGCTTTCTGTATTTAGAATACGGATATTTCTGCTCTCCAGCGAATTCAATATGTCCTGAACCTCACTTTCATTCGCGTCAACGATGATCTCCAAGCTCGGCTCTTCACTACGCCTTCCCCAAAAAGCCACGCCGGAAGGCCCTGCGGAAAACCCTTCGTGCTCAGGCCTATCGATCTTCAAAAACTCCAGCCCCAGTTCAATAGCCCCGCCCCAAAGCGATATTCCAGCAACAGGACTATCGCTCGAGCGGGTAGCCACCTCATCCATGATGATCCGCTTCTCCAGGTTTTCCTGTAAAAACGAGGTAGGCGAAAAATAGCTAATTGCCCGAAATCGATTCTCGCTTTCCTTAAGGAGGAAGCTATCCGCCTTGATCTTCCCTTTCGCATCGAGCCAAAGGCCGTAGACTGAGCTTCCGCCAGGCACGCGAAGATCTCGGGAAAATTGACCCTGAAGGAAATGGCCGGTATCTGGCCCTTCGACGGTCACGTCCCCCGCAGGCTGATAGATATGAGCCTTAGATTCAGTCATAGTTAGCCAGATTAGAAAGTTGCGAAAATTCGAAAACGGATATTGACAGACACCAGAGAATTCCTTCTCTTCTTGGTCAATAACAAACACTTTCCCGCTCAGCGGGATTTTGGGGTAACTAAGAAAACGAGATGGCGGGCAGCTTAGGGGTAGGCTGCCCGCCTTACTTTTGCCCATTCGCCATGGGCTCTTTTCTTTTCGCAAGAGCTATTAGACGAATTCGCCATTGAAATTCGCCAGAGCCCGCCAACTATCGCGGCCGTGAAAAAGACCTCCGACATCAATGTCACTCAAACGGCCACGCTCCCTGCACCTCGCGAGCTCGTAGAAGAGATCGCCAAAACGGACTCTCAATCGGAATTCATTTCTCAGTCCCGACAAGAAATTCACCGAATCATCTTTGGCAACGATCACCGTCTCTTGCTCGTGGTCGGGCCCTGCTCTATCCACGACACGGATAGCGGCTTTGAATATGGTCGGCGACTCGCGGCCCTCAAGGAGCGGGTGAACGACCGCATTTGCCTGGTTATGCGCGTCTATTTCGAGAAACCGCGTACATCGCTGGGTTGGAAAGGTTTGATCATGGACCCGGACCTCGACGGCTCGGAAAACATCGACAAAGGGCTGCGCGTAGCCCGGAACTTTCTTCGAGATATCATAGATCTCGGAATCCCTACCGCCACGGAACTGCTGGATCCAATCACTCCCCAATACATTGCCGATCTCGTTTCTTGGGCTGCTATCGGCGCCCGAACGACCGAATCGCAAACCCATCGGCAAATGGCTTCCGGATTGTCCATGCCAGTTGGTTTCAAAAACGGAATGGATGGCACCTGTCAGGTAGCAATCAATGCTATTAAAGCCGCGAGTGGAGTTCAAACTTTCCTGGGTATCAATACCGAAGGTCAAGCATCTGCAGTAACCACGGCGGGCAATCAGAATTGCCATGTGGTACTGCGAGGCGGAAGCGCCGGACCGAACTGCGATGCCGGCAGCGTGGCCAAGGTGATGGAAGATCTCGAGAAGGCTGGTCTACAGCAGGCCATCATGATTGATTGCAGTCACGGCAATAGTAAAAAGCAGCCGGAACGTCAGCCTGAAGTCCTCGACGCCATCATCTCTCAGGTCGAAAATGGAAACGAAGTAATCATCGGCGCCATGATAGAGAGCAACCTCGAAGCGGGTAATCAGAAATTTCCCGCCCCTTTGGAGACCTTGAAACGAGGAGTTTCTATCACCGACGGGTGTATTGACTGGGACACGACGGAGGCTTCTATATTGAATGCCTACGATCGCCTCGCTTCCCGGTTCGCGTCAGCATAGAGGATGTTCAATTGATCACAAATCGCCGATGGCAACGTTGCTTGATGATAAGAAAGAAACATGTGCGGTTTCTTATAAATCTGTAGCAGCGGGTTTACCCCGCGATTTCCGTGCAGAACAGTTTGCAAATATCGCGGGGTAAACCCGCTACTACGATAGATCACATCTTGAGTTTAAGCTTATTCGCAGGAATCGCGGATTCAGGCAGCCCTACCCATCCTAAAAAATCGCTCCGCATTAACCGTTTTTCCAACAACTATAAGTCGCTGAAATTTCCGTGCCCGATCACTCCTTTTTGATCGCGTGAAACCAGCCACTTAGAGTAGAGCTCAATCACACGCTTATGAAAGATCCCATCCATGTTGCAGTGACCGGCGCCGCCGGCCAAATCGGTTATTCGCTACTTTTCCGCATCGCTTCCGGACAGTTGCTCGGTCCAGATCAGCCGGTTGTCCTAAGGCTCATCGAGATAGAGCCAGGCATGAAAGCTCTTGAGGGAGTCGTGATGGAGTTGCAGGACTGCGCGTTTCCGCTTCTCAAAGGCATCGTTCCCACTGCCGATCTCGATGAGGGATTCAGCAAAGCGAACTGGGCTCTGCTTGTGGGAAGCGTTCCACGTAAGGCGGGAATGGAGAGAAAGGATTTGCTGGGAATCAATGGTAAGATCTTCACAAGCCAAGGGAAAGCCATTCAGGAAAATGCCGCTTCCGATATTCGAACACTCGTCGTTGGCAACCCCTGCAACACCAATTGCCTGATCGCCATGAATAACGCTCAGGACATTCCTAAGGACCGTTGGTTTGCCATGACCCGGCTCGATGAAAATCGAGCCAAGACCCAACTGGCGATCAAAGCTGGCGTCGATGTCGATGCGGTCAAGAATCTCGCCATCTGGGGAAATCACTCTTCCACGATGTATCCAAACTATTTTGACGCTACGATCAACGGTAGGCCCGTGCCTGAAGTGATCACAGACGAAGCCTGGTATACGGAAACCTTTATTCCCACCGTTCAGCAAAGAGGAGCTGCCATTATCAACGCTCGCGGCCTGTCTTCAGCGGCCTCAGCGGCGAATGCGGCCATCGACACGGTTCGATCCATCGTAAATCCTTCGCCAAGCGACGATTTCTTTAGCGTCGCCATCCACTCGAATGGAGAATACGGCATCGAGCCCGGACTAATCTATTCGTATCCAACGAGTAATGACGGATCAGGCCCATCAATCATCGAAGGCCTGGAAATCAACGATTTCAGCAGGGCGAAAATCACCGGGACCGAAAACGAGCTTAAAGAAGAAAAGTCCATGGTGAGCGACCTGCTCCCTTAGGGCTCGAAGGGTATCATCTGGTAGGGAGGACCGGCTCGGTCCTCCTTTGATTAGTCCATTTTAGAGAGGGCAGACCCTTCTCCCTACCTTTATCAGTCTCCTTGTCGCTTCTCACGCACCTCCAACGGCGGCAGCTCCTTGATATGGACATCACGCTGTGGATACGGAAACTCGATGCCGTTTTCCTTGAATAGTTCCCAAATCCGAACGTAAAATGCACTCCGGATATTGCCCAAGCCGTCCGTCGGATCGACAATCCATACTCGCAACTCGAAATTCACCGAATTGTCTCCATATTCAGTCAGTCGAACAGCGGCGGGTGGGTCCTTAAGAATGCGTCGGTCCTCTTCCACCGCCCGAACGGCAAGCTCCATCGCTTTGTGGATATCGGAAGTGTAGGAAACGCCGAACGGAATGCGCACCCGAACCTTCTCGTCGCTAAAGGACCAGTTGACCACTTTCTCGGTTATCATCATTTCGTTGGGAATCAAGTGCTCCGTCCCATCGCGGGTGATCACCGACGTGTAGCGGGCTCCCAAGGTATTTATCCATCCGTAAGTCTGGTCCACTTCTATCACGTCGCCCGGCTTGATTGACTTATCTCCCAGGAGAATGACACCGCTGATAAGATTGGATACGACTTTCTGGAAACCGAAGCCAAGCCCCAAACCGACCGCGCCACCCAGCACCGCAAAGGCGGCGAGATTGACGCCCATCGAACTGATGGCGAATAGAATCGCTCCAACTGCGATTAGCACCTTGATGAACTTGATGACCAGTACCTGCAGCGCGGGCGATACGTTCTTCATCTGGCCGACACGCTTCGTCGAGGTATTAATAAGCCACCCCGCGGCGGGTATGGCGATAGATATGGCTATAAGCCCCTTGAAGAACGAGAGTAGAGTTACCAGCGTCTCGCCTGACTCCGAAAATGGGTAAAGCCTAATACTGTTCAAGCCCTCACGAATGACGTCCCAAACGCCGATGAGGTTTAGAATGAGAACCATCGCGAGCACGAAAAACAGGGTCTTGTAATATACCTGACCCTTTATCCTCGCGGGCAATGCCGCAGATACCAGCCACAGGGTAGCGATGCTCGCCATAGCCCGTACAAGAATGTAGTTCTTATTCCCCGACGAGGGCTCATTCCCCGTAGCTATATCGAGAGCCCTGTCTCCATCCTCGACCTCGGCATTGACGACCACTGGCACCTCGGCGCTCTGCTCCACTGGCGCCGGCGTCTCGATCTGATTCGAGTCGAAATACATTGAGATCGACCAGAGCAAAGTCACTAGTAAGACACGGAGCAGGTTATCGCTCACCCAATCCACAGTATCCTCAATCCAATCATCACGCTCTTCGATCGCGGTCGTAACCTTTCGAAAGAGGGGTTTGAGTCCCGCGCTAATTACCCAGGCGATTAGAAAAGCCGACGCAATGCCGCCTAACTGAATCAAGAGATCCGGTCCCACGAAAACCTGCCGAAACGACTCCCACCAAGACCGCAAATAGTCGTCCCATATACGAACGAACCAGGTTCCAACATCGACAGCGACTAGCGAAGGGGTGATTACGGACATACGAAAGATCCTAGAGGGACGGTGAATCCCCTTTCAATCTTGATTTCCGCTCGAAGTGGCACGACCGCTGATCGGCCCTGTCTTAGCATTCAACTTGATTTATCGCGCTCTTGCGCCGATAAACCAATTCCGTTCTTTGATTTGCCGCATTTACGCATGACTAAATGTTACCGACAAATCCGACCCGAAAGAGATAACTTATTCCTTCTTGATCCATAATTCGTAATTTACCTGGGGGTGTTCTGGATTCGACCTTAAGTTGGAACGTCTGGCTGCATGTCGAGGATGATGGTTGGCCTCGTTAAAATATCCATCACACATATAAATGGCACAACTGAAGAAATGCCTCTAGCTGCATAAGCCAGCTACGTCCCTTCCATCGATACTCGCTAGATAGATAGGGGCGATGACCAGCGAGCATAGCTTGGGCGGTCGCCTGTTGCGCCCAAGCCGTACTTCATCAGCGGGCTGGCTGGTTCGAGCAGCGCGGTTTCGTCGCGGCTGAATCGGCGAGATCAAAAACGAGAACAAACATGTAGACGCCTTTCGAGAAGGCTTAGGGGACGCGGGTTCGACTCCCGCCACCTCCACCAATATTATCAACGACTTACGAAACATTTAAGGTGTTTCTTGTCTATTTCATGTCGTTTTTGTTTTTCAAATGGCAGGAAATGATCTTTCCCTTGCCACGCTTGCAAAGAGCGACTCTAAGCTAAAAAAGTGGGAATTTCCAGGAAGTCTGAGATCTGGATACGCCACCTAACAAGCCAAATGCGGATAGACCTGAGCTACATTGAAGGCAAGGGCGTAGAGCAAGATGAGCCAGATGGCTGGATGAGTCTGCCTCTAGGATGCTTACTCATTGTGATCACATGGGAGTTAAAATAGTCCTAGAAGAGTTTGGTTTGCGGGGTTTTATCAACTTGCAAGCTTCCAAAAGCTGACGAAAAGAGCTTCTAATTAAGCGCCAATCAAAATGCCAGCTTTGCTTTTCGCTCCCATTGAGTGCGTTTTGCCAGATGGTTCTTGGTAAATTGTGTAAGTTGTGAGGATACATTCCGCTGTATGGCGGGCCAACCGATTTGGTACTATCATCCCCGTATTTTCTAGGGGGTGCATCATGGTGGTGGTAACACCTAATGCTTAATGCAGGATTGATGACCTTGTAACCGGCTTCAAGCAATTCATGCATCAACCTGTTGTCGCAGCCCGGAACACCAATATCAAAGTTGCACTCAAAGTCCCTAATTTTTCCTGAGAATATCCATGCGTCTTGAGAGTAAGGCGTATTGTACAACCTTGGAGGTCCATCTTTAACCAGATCCCATCGAGAAAGAGCAGCGCATTCGTTAGGGCGTAGCGCTCGGCTGCATGCTCCTAGTGATTTATCAAAACTGATATCACTATTACAAATAATCGTAGTGTCCTTTGACTCAGTTACTAACTCGTTTGCCCACTCTATAAAGTCTATGTATTTTGGGCGCTGCCTTATCGCTCTCGTTACCAATTTAGGGTGCGCGACAGGGGGATCGACGTTTTCGAGAAAAAGAAAAACAGTGTCGATTGTATCTAAGTCGAGATTCTTATGCAAGCAGGTCAAAAGTTCAATCTTTCTAGCAGAATCAGTTTCTTTGTAGCGTGAAGTAAAAACCCTAATTTTCATCGAACCAAAAAGTGGAATATGCTCCTCGAGAATATTAGTGGAATCCGCTAGATTTTCAGCATCGTTTCTCGTCGTTAGTGACTTTTCTTCTCTCTGAGTCAATCCGATGCAGCTGAAAATTTAATGACAATCACCCCAGGTGTCGGCCTAAAATTCGTGCTTTGAAAATCCGAATGAATACAATAAAAAAGAGTGCGTTGAACTCTGGAAATCTAAAGTAAATTTTTAGGGCTGTTAGGAAGTTTCGATTTTTAATTTGCGCGAATAACAAAGGATAAATCGCCTTTTGAACGTAGTCCAATCGGAAAATAAAGCAGCGAGGGAAACCGAGTTCACTTTTCAGAAGACCATTCCACTTTTTGAGAAATTTTCGGACACCAAGGCTCCTCCTTTCTACATCAAACGAAATTCTATTTTCAGCATCTGTAGTGAAGCAAGACAAAGCCATCGGAAGACCAAAGACCTCAAAACGATTCACGGCGATTCGCATCCATAGATCATGATCTTGGCAGGAGCTAAGATCCTCGTCAAAACCGTCAACCATTAGAAAAGTTCGTCGTTTAATCAAAAGAGTCGACGTATTAGGTGGTATCCAGCCCAACATGAGTTGAGGGAGGATTTCACCAGAAAAAAGCTTTTTGCCCGCAGGTCGCTTGCGTCCTTCGTTATCTATGACCAAATTATCACAATAAACCAGATCAACTTTACGGTCGTGAAGAAGTTTGTTTTGCATCTCGAGCTTATCCTTTTCCCAATAATCATCAGAGTCGAGAAAAGCTAACCAGTTGCCAGCTGCGAGGTTGGCGCCAAGGTTGCGAGAGTATGACGCCCCGCGATTTAGTTCATTTCTAACGAGCTTGATCGGAATTCGTGTCAAGCAACAGAGTTTTTGGTGAACCTGCTTCAAGCACTCTTTTGAACCGTCATCTACGATTATTATTTCAGCGGGGGGAAACGTTTGTTTGATAACTGATTCGACGCATCGAAACAATAGCCTATTCCGATTGTGTATGGGGATTATAACCGATATCTGAACCACACTAAGAGACACTGGAATTTGGTGATAGGAAACTCATTCAATCCTGTGGATTATAATCTTTGATTGGTTATCCAAAGGATAAAGCTCCTGGAGACTGACCTCTATTTATTCGGCCTCTTAAGTCAATCCCTCGATGGGCAGAAAACTAAGACCCTGCTCAAAATCAGTCTTCTGTTGGTACTTGTCCCTTCTTCGGCATCGGCGGTAACCATCACCATTTCAGCGCTAAACGATGAGGCTACTATAGCGAATGTTTCAGCCAGTGGGTCTGTT
>Ga0208624_1000093_pt1 | contig 46590 bp, 37 predicted proteins | sample Knorr_S23_td_DCM_FD_185607 | JGI IMG/M metagenome (GOLD analysis project Ga0208624, IMG submission 185607) | Marine microbial communities from Southern Atlantic Ocean transect - Knorr_S23_td_DCM_ad_71m_LV_A (SPAdes) (version 2) | ecosystem: Environmental > Aquatic > Marine > Oceanic | place... | reverse complement strand
GCGCTCCGCTCCCCAACCAAGCGCGGACTGGGCCGCTCCTAAATACATAGTCCACGTGTCCTGGCCACTGGCCGCGGTTCTCAACCCAGGCCTGGCCCACCTCAGCGACCTCGAGGGCTGAGCGCGCTGAGCGATCCTCTGGCTCGGAGAGGGCTAGAGGTGCTGCGAGGAGAAGAGACGCGAAGCAGAACATGAGAGGTCGCGGGCGAGCTCCCGCGCTGAGGTCCATCCTCACCCCTCTTAGGCTCTGAGTCGAGGGTCTAAAGCGAAGGAGGGCCGGATCCAAGAGGCACCCTGACCCGTCTCAGAGTGCCACCTGGGATCCGATGTACGCTGCATAAGCAGCGCCACCGGCCTCCTCCTGGGGCGCGGTCGGCCTCATTGCCACCTGGCTCAGGGTCTCCCCTGAACTAGGCCCACGCCCGAGAACTTCGACCAGACTCCGAAGAGACCGGAAGGGACCCACTCTGACGGGAGAGCGAGGCCTTCTGAGGCGTGGTGTCAGAGGAGTGTATGAAATTTCCTAGGCGCCGTCTACGATGAATAGGCCCTTAGAGGGTCTATTTAGCCCCCTCTAGGGGTGAGTCAAGCCGCTCCTCCACAGGCACTTGGGCTGAAGAGGGCCCTCAACGAGAGAAAATCACCTGGTGAGGCGCGCGCGGCTCAGCGCCATCGCCCATCAGGAGCTCGCAGGTCACCGTGCTGGGCTTTCCTGGGACCCAGGCGTTCATGACCTCTTCCAGCACGACCTCCCTGTCGCCCTCCTCCACCTCGCCCTCCCAGGTCATGTACGTCCAAACCCCTGAGTTGATCCCGAGCCTGACCTGGGCAGGCTTCACGTCAGGCGGGAGCACGACCGTAGCCGTCCAGGGTCGCTGCTCGCTGGCGAACAGACCTCCGTCGGTAAAGAGCACTCGCCAAGAGCCGCTCTGTCCCCAGCCGCGGCCAGCGTGCCTGCGCCAATCTTGCCGCGTGAGCACGACGCGCTCTGCGCCCTCTCCGCCGATGTGAATCGGCGGAGGACCAAAGCGGCTCCAGCGGTGGTAGGTCTCGTTCTCATCAGGGTAGACCGCGCCGACATCTTCAAGCCACTCCTCGTAGATCGAGCTCAAGCGCGTGACCACGGCAGGGTTCGCCTTCGACACGTCCGCGCGCTCATAGGGGTCCTGTGAGAGGTCATAGAGCTCCGGCTCCCAGGGCGGAGCCTCCTCACGCGGCTGGGCGTTCGCATAGTTCACGAGCTTCCAGCGCCCCTCCCTGACGAAGGCGTTCTGCCCCTTGATGGGCCAGTCACCGCGGTTCCATTGCACGACGAGGGGCGCTCTGGGCTCACACTCTTCGCCGCGCAGGAGCGGGAGCAGGCTGCGCCCATCGAGCTCGAGCTCTTGGGGCGCCTCGACCCCTGCGACCTCCAAGAGAGTAGGGAAGAGGTCAAGGTGCGCGCCGAAGTCGCCCTCTACGTCGCCGGCGGAGAGCCTCCCAGGCCAACGCAAGAACAGTGGGCTCTTGACCCCTCCCTCGTAAACGTTTCCCTTCGCCCCGCGGAGTCCGTCTACGAAGCGTCGCCCTTGCGGGCCGTTGTCACACAGGAAGACGAGCAGCGTGTCTCGCTCGAGCTGCTCCGCGCTCAAGAACTCAAGCAAGCGCCCCATGTTCTCGTCGATGTTCTCGATCATCGCGTAGATCCGCGCGAGCCTGTCGGCATCGACCTCTGCCGGCTCATGACCTGCGCCGCCGAGGAAGACCTCTTTTGTGAGATCCATCGCCTTGTACTTCTCATAGAGCGCCTGCGGCACGTCATGTAGCGGCGTGTGTGGCGCGTTCGGCGCGATGTAGCAGAAGAAGCGCTCGCCCTGCTCCCGCTCCGCTCTCATCCACTCCATCGCCTCGTCGAAGTAGATGTCCGTGCAGTACCCCTCGAAGACGCGCTCTTCGCCTTGGTCCATGAGGACTGGGTCGGTGTACTTCCCCTCAGCACCGAGGGGGTCGCTCGGCTGGCCGATCCCGCCCCCCTTGTGGACCAACGCCCGCTCGAAGCCTTGGTCTAACGGTCTCGTGGGCTTGCAGTCTCCGAGGTGCCACTTACCAAAGATCCCCGTCCGCCAACCCGCTGCTTGGAGGACCTCTGCGATCGTCAGCTCTTCAGGCTCCATCATCGCGCGACCTACGTAGGTATCGAACGCGCGCGTGCGCTGCGGGTGACGGCCCGTCATGAGCGCAGAGCGCGTGGGCGTGCAGACGGGGTGCACATAGAACTCAGCTAGGCGCGCGCTCTCGCCCGCGAGACGGTCTAGATGAGGAGTCATGAGGACCGGGTTGCCGTGCATGGACAGGTCGCCCCAGCCCTGGTCATCAGGCATGACCACGATGATATTGGGGCCCTCATGGGGTCCTAGAGGCTCTCGCTGCCCAGAAACGCACGCAGGCAGCGCCAAGAGCACGATCCACAGATAAAGTTGGATAGGTCCCCTTCGATCTCTCTCCTTCATCTCCTAACCCTAGCAGATCAGGAAGATGCGCCTCGCAGACAGGAGAGAGACCCCCAATACAGGCCGAAACAAAACTTATGACTCACCCCCTCTGCAGCCTCCTCTTCACGCTCGCAGCACCCACGGACCTCACGGGCGTCTATGAAGTCTCCGGTGTCTCAGCTGACGTCTACATCTCGCTCCACGAGCGGGCAGACGGAGAGCTCCTCGGCTACGTCGCAGGATCACCGACGGTCTGGGTCGAGTCAGGGCAGCGCTACGGCAGCGGCGCACTCATCCAACTCCGAGGGAGTGACGCGAGCTCCGCGGAGGATTGGTCAGCGACTCTTCGCGTCCGCCGTAATGGACGAGACTTAGAGGGAGTCTTCCTACAAGAGGGTGCCGCGCTCCCCCTCACGCTCGAGCGGACTCCGCAGCGCTTCCTCGAGGAGTCATGGGTCTGGTACGACCTCTCGGGCCTGGGCCTGCACGATGTCAGCCGCGTGATGGACCTCGGCGGCAACTTCCAAGGCGGCGGCTTCAACAGCACCCAGTCATGCAACTTCATGGCCTGCGGCGGAACGATCGACGACTGGGTAGAGACGGGGAGCACCCACGACATAACGACCAGCTCTACGGGGGACTGCGGCCAGGCGGGCTCCCTCAGCGGCACCTTTGATGCTGCGACCAATCAGCTCGACGGCACTTGGACCTCTACCTCTTGTGACGGGAGCATCACGAGCAGCACCTTCCTCGCCGGCAAAGGTGGCGCCACATCCGACAAGCACATCCAAGCCGTCCTGCTCTCACTCGGGGCCTTCGCTGATGACGTAGAGAGTGAGTCGATGAACGCAGCAGACGTCTTCCACTCTGGATACAAGAGCGACGGCTTCACCCGCGCAGATTGGGAGAGCCAACTCAGCGCTTGGTACTCGACCTACGAAGACCTGCAAGTCGAGATATCTGGACCGCAGCAGCTCCTCACTGTCATCGGCGACGACGTTCACCCCTACCTTCTAGGGGAGCCGCGCATCTCATGGAGCTTCACGATCACAGGGATCCACTCCAGCACAGGTGTTCACGAGGAGGTCTACGCCCGGACTGAGCCGACGTTTACAGGGCCGGGCATGAACATGATCGGGGTCGAGGCTGGGCGCGTCGTCTTCACTGGGAACGGCGAAGACGTGCCCCTCACGATCGGGCTCCCGATTCACCTCTCCGATATCTCCACGGATCACTACGTAGTCTGGCCCTTCGGAGTCCATGGCGGCGGACACGCAGAAGACGGGCACCCTGGGATCGACTTCTCCTACATCGCAGGCGCAAAGGTCATCGCTGCTGAGGCGGGAGAGATCACTGCGATCACGCTGAACACTGGCTGGACGCCGCCTCAGTGGGACATCACGCAGAGCGTCCGCCCAGGCGTTCAGCTTCGCTATGGACACATCGCAGACCCCCCCGCGGTGAGCGTCGGAGATGTGATCGCAGCGGGCGACATCATCGGAGATCCCTCGGTGACCTCGGACGGCAACCGGATGATCCACTTCGCCCTCTCTATCGGCGCGACAACCGCAGATGACGACACCTGCCCCGTCCCTTGGTTCAACCCCACAGCTGCAGCTGACTGGGATCTGATGTGGCAGATGGCACAGTACTCTGAGGAGCTCTCTGAGCCGCTAAGCTGCAACCATCGAGAGGCAGACCCTCCCTACGTCGCGACCTGGCAGCTCGAGACGCCTGGAGCGACCGCAGGCCCGGACTCCATCCTGTTCTTCCGCCCAGACGGCTACGCCCACAACTACGTCTACACCTTCCTGGACGCGGGAGGCGTCGCATACGAGACCGGTGACACAGAGTGGCAGAACTCCCCAGCCACCATCGGGCTCAAGTTCATCGCGACTGATGGCTCGGGCTCACTCAGCTTCGGCGCCGGCGACATCGTGGGAGAAGAGATGCAGCTCAAGCTCGGACTGAGCATGCCGACGGACATGAGCGGCGCTGCGACCTATCGCTTCGAAGAGTAGAGCCGCTTCTTGGAGTCGATGCGGAAGCCTCAAGGAGGCGCGCGCTCGCTCAAGGGGATGGGGTGGGTAACGGGATTCGAACCCGCGACCTCCGGAACCACAATCCGGCGCTCTAACCGACTGAGCTATACCCACCATCCGAGGCGCTCTCGCGCCACAGCTTGAGGCGGAAGAGCATCGGTTCGAGAGCGCCTGAAGTCAACAGGCTAGGAGGCGTTCAGCCTCCTATGAGGCGACGCAGGAGCCCCTTGGGCTTCGGCGCCTCGAGCTGTGCCAGCTGAGCACGGGCCGCGCTGAGCTGCTCCCGGATGAGCTCGTTCTCACGCTGGAGGGAGCCCAGCATCACACAGACCCTCCGCGAGGCCGCGCGCTCACGCTCTAAGGCCTCATCGCTGGACTCGAGCTGGCGCTCCATCCGGTCGAGCAGGTTGCTGGAGCCGCGCTCGATCAGGGAGGCGTTCTCGAGGGCGTGCTCGTTGAGGCGCGCCTGCTGCTCTAAGGCCTGGATCTTGTCGAGATAGGCCCGCTCCTTCCGACCCGGACCAACGACCTTAGGCTGACTCACAGTCGGAGCCCCGCTCACGAGCTCAACCACGGGCTCCCCGCTGGGATCTGCGGCCGCAGGCCGCTCCACGTGCCGAGGGGTAGGCGCCGGGGCTTGGCGCTGGGTGTCGAGTGAGCGGGTCTGATCGAGCTGGCTGGTTGCTATATCCACGCTCTCCATATCGGCCCTAGGGGGTCCCGTCTTGCCCAGCTCTGGGCATCCCAAGGAATGAGGCGCGGACAAGGGCGAGTGAGGTAGGTAGCCTTTACTCCCCATGACCGTCGCTGAGAATGGAGACGAGGCCGAAGGCGCCGCCCCCCTCGGGGATGACCACTGGTCGAAGAGCCGCGCGGGGCAGAACGAGGAGGCCCTCGAGTACTACCGAGAGCGCTCCAAAGCCCCCGGCGTAGAGGGCGGCGGTGGGATGCGCAACCACTACTGCTTTGAGTGCGACGGCGTGATCGAGCTCGTTTACGACAGCAGGGAGCCCGCCCCCACCATCCCAGATGTCTGCCCTCACTGCGGCGCAAAGCTCGAGGGTGGGGCTCGTCGTATGTTCAACTGGGTGGAGCTCGATCAGCCCCCCGCGAGCGACGCTCGCGCGCTCCTGTACCCTGTCCTTGGCGGTCTCATTGGGATCGCTGCCATCACCCTCCTCGCGATAAAGCTCTTCGCATGACCCAAGCCGACCGCCGCTTTGAGAGGCAGGAGCGCTTCGCCTCCTTAGGCGCCGAGGGGCAAGCGCGCCTCGAAGCTTCCCGCTGCCTCCTCGTGGGATGCGGCGCCTTAGGCGGCGTGATCGCACAGAGCCTCACACGAGCTGGAGTCGGGACCTTAGTGCTCGTAGACAGAGATGTGGTCGAGGTGACCAACCTCCCGCGCCAGGTGCTCTTTGAGGACCGCCACGCCGAGGAGGGCACGCTGAAGGTCGAGGCTGCGCTAGAGACCCTCGGCAGAATCGGCGGCCCCACCCGCTTTGAGGCCCACGCCGACCACCTCGACGCAGACAACATCGAGGACCTCGCCGAAGGCTGCGACCTCATCCTCGACGGCACGGACAACCTCGGCACCCGCTACCTCGTCAACGATTACGCGGTGGAGGCGGGCGTGCCGTGGATCTATGGCGGCGTCGTAGGCTCTGGCGGGCTCGTCATGCCTGTCCTGCCCGGCGAGGGCCCCTGCCTGCGCTGCGTCTTCCCCGACCCGCCGCCCGCTGGAGCCCTCCCGACTTGCGAGACCGCCGGAGTCATCCTACCCGCGGTCGCAGCGGTCGCATCCCTGCAGGCCGGCCTCGCCTTGAGGCTCCTCGCCAAGCCTGAGGAGCTTGAGCCCGCACTGATCGAGATCGATGTGTGGACCGGGGAGACCCGGCGTATGCGAGCCAAGCGCCGAACGGGGTGTCCCTGCTGCGAAGCGCGTGAGTTCCCCTTCCTGGACGAGCCCCTGGCGCGGCCCGCGACCATCCTCTGTGGTCGCAACACGGTGCAGGTCCGCGGCCGCAAGCCCGCCCCCGACCCTCGCGCTGTCGCGCAGGCGCTCGCCGGCATCGCGAGAGATGTGCGCTTCGCTGGACCGATCTTGCGCTTCGAGGTCGAGGAGTACTGCGTGACCCTCTTCGAGGATGGGCGCGCCCTCATCGAGGGCACCGACGAGATCGAGCGGGCCCTCGCTGTCTACGACCGTTACATCGGGAGCTGAGCCTTGGAGATTGCGCCTAGGGTCGTCCTCCTAGCAGCTGGCGCGAGCGAACGCCTGGGTGAGCCCAAGGCCCTCGTAGAGCTCGGTGGAGCCTCGGCTCTGGACAGGCTGCTCAGCGCCTGCGGTGAGGACTCCCCTCTCGTGATCGCCGGCGCGCACTACGAAGAGCTCGTATCGGCTGCGGGGGCTCGTGCCCAAGTCATCAGGAACAGCGCCTGGGCAGCAGGCCGCACCGGCAGCGTGGCTCGCGCAGTAGAGCACCTGGGCACACAAGACCTCATCATCGCGCCAGCGGACTGCCCGCTCGTGCCGGCGCGCGTCTTTGACGCTCTCCGTGAGGCCTGGCTTGAGGCTGGCGCCCCTGCCCGCGGCTGGCTCGCGCCGCTTGAGAGAGGGAGCGGCAAGCACGGACACCCTATCTGCATCGGGCGAGGGCTCGCTCAGGAGGTCGCTGAGATGGACCCCGCCGAGCCGCTCCGTCACCTCCGAGCGCATGCGGACCCCCTCTTGGAGGTCGCGTTGGACGCCCCCGAGGTCCTGGATGACCTCGACACCCCGGAAGACCTCGCGCGTCTGCGTGCGCGCCTCTGAGGCTCGTCAAAATTGCTAGGCACGCTAGCCCCCACGAGCGGTAGGCTGCGAGCACGCTGACGCGCTCCCTCCGCATGTCCCTTCGAGCCAACAGAAACACACCCGCCTGGGCTGCCCTCTCTGCGCTCATTTGGGCCAGCTGCTCGAGCGCACCAGATCTCGCGCTCCCCGCGGTATCCATCGAGCTCTACGCGCTCCCCCAGCGCTCGCCATTTGATGGCTGGAGAGACAAGCCCAGGGTCAGCTTCGAGCGCGACCTCGCCGAGTGGAACCCAGAGCTCAGCCCCAGCAGCCTCACGCCCGAAGGGCTCGAGGCCCTCACCGCCTCCCTGAGCGGCATGGACGAGCCCGCCATTCGAGCTGCCCTCCTGCTCGCGCACAGTCGTGATCAAGCGGCAGCTGAGGCCCTCATGCGCCGCCTCGAGGAGCGCGTCGAGGGCCCCCTTCGAAACAGCGACAGCGCCGATGTCGTCGCCGCTGCGACGCTCGCCACCTGGCCTGAGGGAGAGCGCTACGGCGACCGCCTCGTCGCACTCGCCAAGGGTGAGCGCCCACACCCGGACCTCGAGGTGCGGGTCGAGTGCGCTGCCGCTGCGCTCGCGCGCGGGAGGCGTGAGGTCACCCCCTTCCTGCTGCGGATCCTGCGCGCCGCGACCCCTGCGCAGCGCGAAGACCCACCCGATTGGGTGACGAAGCCCACCATGGCCTGGTCGAAGAGTCGAGCCGCGACCGCGCTCTCTGCCTACCTCGGCGTCGAGCTCGCCTTCCGCGCCGACGCCTCCTATGAGGATCAGCTCAAGGAGATCGCCAAGCTCTCGGCGCTCCTCGAGCGGCCCTAAGTGGACTGCAACTTCCTTTCAGTGCGGGCTCCTCTCTGGAAACCACACAGCCGTTGAACTAAAACCCCGGTACATGCCGTCCCCCATAAAACCGGAAGAGCTCCCCCAAGCTCTCGCCGAAGCACAAGAACTGGCACGCCAGCGCGCCCTCGCCCTGGACCTCCGAGACGCCCGCCTCTCTCATCGCCTAGAGCGAGAGCGAGAGGCGTCGCGTAAGCGCGCCCGCCGCGCGGCTGATCTCCTGCACCTCGAAGAGATCCTCTCCGAGTCAGGCGTGTCGCAGGTCGACTACGTCCTGCAGCCGAAGCACGGCGAGTCTGAGCGCGCTAGCTTGGCCGACTCAGCGCCGACCGCCGAGGCGCAGAGCTCCTGAACCTCAGGGCTCCAGGCGCGTCATCATGCGCGGGAAGGGGCTCGCCTCGCGGACGTGCGGGATCCCGCAGATCCAGGCGACGGTGCGCTCTAAGCCGAGACCGAAGCCCCCGTGCGGGACGCTCCCGTAGCGCCTGAGGTCGAGGTACCACTGGAAGGCCTCCTCAGGGAGTTCGTGCGCTTGGATGCGCTCAAGGAGCACGTCGAGGTCATCCTCACGCTGGCTGCCGCCGATGATCTCACCCACGCCCTCGGAGCCGAGCACGTCGACGCAGAGGCACTTGGAGTCATCCTCTGGGTCACGCTTCATGTAGAAGGCCTTAACCTCCTTCGGGTAGCGGTGGATGAGGACCGGGCGATCGAATCGCTCAGAGAGGATCGTCTCATCGGGCGCGCCGAAGTCGTCGCCATGGACGAACTCGCTCTCGGGGTGCTCCTGGAGGATCGCGGAGGCCTCGTCATAGCTGAGCCTCGGGAACGGCGACTGGATCGCCTCGAGCTTAGAGAGGTCTCGCTCGAGCACCTCCAGCTCGTTCCTCCTCCGCTCTAACACCTCAGCCACGACCGCGACGAGCATGTCCTCGGCGAGCTGCATCACGTCCTCTAGCTCTGCGTAGGCGACCTCCGGCTCGAGCATCCAGAACTCCGTCAGGTGGCGACGGGTCTTCGACTTCTCAGCGCGGAAGGTCGGCCCGAAGGTGTAGACCTTGCCGAGGGCTAAGGCCGCTGCCTCCGCATAGAGCTGGCCAGACTGCGTGAGGTATGCAGTGCGGTCGAAGTAAGGGACCTCAAAGAGGGTGCTCGTCCCCTCACAGGCGTTCGGGGTGAAGACGGGTGAGTCCACACAGATGAAGCCGCGCTCGTCAAAGAAGCGCCTCAGCGCTGTGATCACCGCGTCGCGGACGCGCAAGATCGCCCACTGCCTGCGGCTGCGCATCCAGAGGTGGCGGTGGTTGTGGAGGAAGTCTGTACCGTGCTCCTTAGGAGTGATCGGGTAGCCCTCAACCGACTGATGCACCGCACCTTCGGAGACCTTCAGTTCAAAGCCCCCGGGAGCGCGCTCATCTGCGGAGACGACGCCTGTGAGCTCAAGGGAGGACTCCTGGCCTGCCTCACTGATCGCCTCGAAGAGCTCCTCGGAGACCTGATTCTTGAGGACCACACACTGGCAGATCCCACTGCCATCGCGCAGCTGTACGAAGGCGAGCTTGCCCTTGCCGCTCTTGTTGTAGATCCAGCCCTTGAGGGTGACGCTCTCGCCGACGTGGTCGGCGAGCTTCTCGACGGTAGTGACTGTGCTCATGACAAACGGCAGGTTACCCGCCCGAACCGACTCTCGCAGCGCCGCAGCGCTGGAAAGCTGAGCACCCCCTCCTTAAGGGAACATCTGATGCGAGGTGCTGATGTCCACGTTCACCAGCCTGCCATCAGCGACCTCAACCCGACCCTTGGCCATCGCGCCGTCTCGGCGAGCCTCGAAGCCCACCTCGCCACCCTCGGCGGCGATGCGCTCGAGATCGCCCGAACCGACGAGCAGCTCAATGCGCTCACAGCCCAAAACAAGGAGGCGGTTCATGATCCGCTCGCCCAGGAGCGGCCCCGCTGGCCGACCGCTCTCCACGACTGCCGCCTCACTGGCGCGCTGCTCGGCGAGGTCGATGAGCTGGCGCCCGGTCCTTCGGTTCGCGTCCCTGAGGTCCTCCAAGAGGTGCTCCACTCGCTCGAGGTCCACCCCCTCTTGCCCCTCCTTTAGCTCTTTGAGGGAGGTCTCAAGCCCCGAGAGGCTCTCGAGACCTTTGAGGCGCTCTTCCAGCTGGGCGGTGCGGCTGTTGAGGAGGTAGAGCAGCGAGACGCCTGCGATGGCGGCTGCCACGAAGAGGAGGTCAAGCCAGGGTCCGAGGGCGGTGATGTCGATGAGAGCGTTCTGCACGGGGAAGGAGGGTAACGGAGTTGCTACCCTGCGGCCATGACCCGGCTCTTAGGTGCGCTCGTAGCCCTCCTCCTCGTGGGTGGAGTCTTCCTCCTACCCCAGGCTGACGAGGGGCGCCTCGCCGCTGCGCGCGCGGCAGAGCTCCTCGACACGGAGTTCGCCGCAAGCCTCGTAGAGGAGTTTGGGACGGACGACGGCAGCAGCTGGACCCTCTCCTTGGCCCAGATCTCCGGGACCGAGGGGGAGCAGAGCCTCGTCTCAAGGCAGGCCGTGGCACGCGCCATGCGGGCTGCTGCGGTAGATGCTGGCAGGCAGCTCAATATGGAAGGAGCCACGACGCCTTCTACCGACGGAGTGAACTTCAGCATCAGGCTTGATGAGATTGATGGGCAGCGGCTCTCGCTGATCGCGACGAGCACCTCAGCGAGCTTAGAGACGGGCGGCGACTTCTCACCGCCCGCTCCGACGTCACTCTTACCCCCGCTCGTCGCTATCGCCCTAGCGCTTATCTTCCGCAAGCCTGTCCTCGCGCTCTTCTCCGGAGTCCTCGCCGCAGGCTGCCTCCTCCGGGCAGACGCTGGGATCCTCGCCTCCTTGAACCCGCTCAAAGCGTCGAGCGATGTAGCCCTCGCCTTCTGGCGCCAGTTCGCAGACACAGACAAGGCGCAGGTCGTGGGCTTCGTCATCGCCATGCTCGCCATGGTCGGCGTCATCACCTACAACGGCGGCCTGCGCGGCGTGATGGACCTCGTTGCCGCGCGCGCGAGAGACGCACGACGCACCCAAATCGCGACCTGGACGATGGGGCTCGTCATCTTCTTCGATGACTACGCGAACACGATCCTCTGCGGCGCGACGATGCGCCCGCTCACGGATCGCTTCCGTGTGTGTCGAGAGAAGCTCGCCTACCTCGTGGACTCGACCGCTGCGCCCGTCGCAGGCATCTCGATCTTCTCTACCTGGGTCGCCTTCGAGGTCTCCCAGTATGCCCCGCAGCTCCCCGCGGCAGGCATGAGCGCTGCCGATGGCTACGCCGTCTTCGTCCAGACCATCCCCTACCGCTTCTACTGCCTCTTCGCCTTGGCGCTGTGCGGCATCGTCGCCATCACCGGGCGTGACTTCGGGCCCATGCTCAGGGCCGAACGCCGGGCGCGCGCGACCGGAGCGGTCGTGCGCGAGGGCGGCGTCCCCATGGTCTCTGAGCTAGTCACCGAGATGGCGCCCGCCGAAGGAGTGACACCCCGCGCTTGGCGCGCTCTCATCCCTATCAGCGTGTTCGTCCTCTTCACCGTAGGGTGGGTCTTCTACACAGGCTTTGTCGGAGCGACCGAGGCTGGCCTAGACACCTCCTTCTCCAGCCGTGGGCTCTCCAACATCCTGGGCGCTGGAAACAGCTACGCCGCGCTCCTCTATGGCTCGACCACCGGCCTCATGATCGCGGTCTTCTCCTCCGTAGCTGCGCGCTTGCCAGCGAGCGGGATCACGATGGCAGGTCTCTCTGCTCTGAAGGCCACCGCCGTCGCCCTAGTGATCCTCTACCTCGCTTGGATGATCGGCGCGGCCTGTGGCGACCTCGGCACCGCCACCTACATCACCGCCGCGGTAGGAGATGCACTCCCCCCCGAGCTCCTACCCGTGCTCCTCTTCGCGATCTCAGGCGTCGTCGCGTTCTCGACGGGCTCCTCGTGGAGCACGATGAGCATCCTATTGCCTCTCGTCGTAGGGCTCGCCTACCAGCTCGGACTCGAGAGCGAGATCGGAGCAGCCGGGCTCGTCGTCGTCTCGATCGGAGCGGTCTTGGAGGGAGCCATCTTCGGAGACCACTGCTCGCCCATCTCAGACACAACCGTGCTCTCCTCCACTGCGTGTGCCTCTGACCACGTCGACCACGTACGCACTCAGATGCCCTACGCGCTCCTCGCGATGACCGTCGCAGTCGTCTGCGGATATCTGCCGGTCACCTACCTCGGCGCGAGCCCATGGGTGTGCCTCCCGATCGGCGCGCTCGTCTTGTTCACCACGATGCGCCTCCTCGGCGAGCGCGCAGACGAGGGCTCCGATGTCGGAACGAGCGCAGCCTGAAGAGCGCGGAGGCCACGCCGGCAAGATCGCCGTCGGCGTCATCCTGGGGCTCGCATGCTACGCGGTCTTCGGCTCGCTGACGGGCGGTCTCGACGAGACCCTCTCTGCCTTACGCGGCGTGCCCCTAGGCCTCGTCGCCGCAGCCTGTGGGCTCTCCTTCGTGAACTACCTCGTGCGTTTTCCGCGCTGGGAGCGCTACCGCGTCATCACAGGCGTCGAGCTCAGCCGGGGGCGGTCTCTCCTCATCTATCTCGCAGGCCTCTCGCTGACCGTGACACCGGGAAAGGTCGGCGAGGCCTTCAAATCTGTCCTCATACGCCAGCACGAGGGCAGCCCCATCCACAAGACCGCTCCTATCGTCCTAGCCGAGCGAGTCACCGACCTCCTCGGCTTCCTCGTCTTGATCCTGGGCTTCTCCCTCGCCGGTGGCCTCGCGCTCGACTGGATCTTTTGGACAGCTGCGGGCGCATGCCTCCTGATCTGCCTCGCTGTGAGCTCCCCTAGCGTCGGGGAGAGGCTCACTCAGCTCTCATCGGCCATGCCCGGCGGCGGCTGGCTCGCTCCCAAGGTCGCCGGTGCACTCAGCTCCTCTCGCGCGCTCCTGGCCCCACGGGAGCTCTCGAGCGGCACCGCGCTCGCCGCCTTGGGCTGGGGCTTGGAGTGCTTGGCTTGCTGGCTCTTGGCGAGACACTTCGCGCCGGAGGTCTCTCTCGCCCTCTGCGGGCACGCCTTCGCGGTGGCTGCTGTCGCTGGCGCCGTCGTGATCTTTACGCCGGGAGGTTTGGGGGTGACCGAGGCCTCTCTCTACGCCCTCCTCCTAGCAGCCCTCGGCGCCGAAGGTCTAGGAGAGAGCGCAGGCGCTGCCGCCGCCGCGACGGTCGTACTCCTCGCGCGCCTCTCGACGCTCTGGTTCGCCGTCGCCGTCGGCGTCATCGCCACCGCGCTGACCGCCCGCCTCAAGCCACAGCGCATCTGAGATCGGGGCTCAGGGAAGCTTCCGCACTCCACCGTTCGTATCCTAGTGCCGTGAGCCACACCCTCCGCATTCACTACCACCGTGACTTTGACGGCATGGTCTCCGCCGCTGTCTTAGCCAAGATTCTCGCCGAGACGCACGAAGAGCGCGTCACCTGGTCCTCCGTGAACTACGACCAGCGACGCGACTGGAAAGCCTTCGGCGGCAGCGAGCGCTTCGCCATCGTCGACTTCCACTTCCACCCCTCGGCCGAGTATTGGTTTGACCACCACCCAACGACCTTCCTGACCCCGGAACTGCGGGCCGCCTATGAGCCCACGGACCGCTGGGCCTGGGATGAGACCTCCCCGTCCTGCCCGCCGCTCATCCTCCGTCACGCGAAGGAGTACTGGGGCTATGAGCCTCCTGAGCGCTTCATCGACATGGCCAAGTGGTCGGACGTCGTAGACGCGGCTCGCTTCCGCGACGTCGAGCAGGCCATCTTCGGAGATGAGCCTGCGCTGCGTATCACACGCTCGATGACAGCGGCGCCGTCGCGCGAGTACCCAGACGAGCTGGTGGGCGCGATGGTTGATGGCACGCTGGAAGAGGTCGCGAACAGCCCCGAGGTCGAGAAGGCTCACAACCGCGCAGCTCGGAACCGAGATAAGGCCCTCGAGCAGTTCCCCAACACCGTCATCTCCATTGCGGACTCTGTCCTTCACTACGACGCCTCGAGCTCAAAGATCCGACGCGAGCGCTTCGCCCCCTTCTACCACCACCCAGACATTCACTACGCAGTAGGGGTCATCCCGACGCGCTCTGGCTTCCACGTGACGGCTGGCGAGAACCCTTGGAACCCGCCGACAGGGGGGCTGCACCTAGGCGAGATGATGGAGAGGCATCAGGGCGGCGGGCACCGAGCGGTCGCAGGCGCGAACCCGCCCGACCTGGAGGCCGCGAGGGCGCTCGCCGCAGAGTGCGCAGAGTTGCTCCGCGCTGCGCTACACCCCGGACAGTGATGAGCGAAGCCCTGCGCCCGCTCTTAGCCCTCAGCCGAGCAGAGCTCAAAGAGCGCGTCCTCGAGCTAGGCGGCCGCGCCTTCCACGCGAAGATCGCTCGCGAGGCGCTCTTCGCCGGAGCGCGCTCCTACTCAGAGATGACGAGCCTCCCTGCAGGGCTGCGGGAGGCTCTCCATGCGGAGGTCCCCCTCCTCTCCTCTGAGCTGCGGCACACCTCCCGCGCGACGGACGGCGCGACCAAGCTCCTCCTTGGATTCCCAAGCCGTGATCACGGCTCAGACGAGGTAGAGACCGTCCACATACCGCCGCACAACCCCAAGAGCCCGAAGGGAGCGACCCTCTGCGTCTCAACCCAGGTCGGCTGCCCAGTCGCCTGCCCCTTCTGCGCCTCAGGCCTCGCGGGTTTGGTGCGCAACCTCAGTGCGCACGAGGTGATAGAGCAGTTCCTGCGCGGCCTCGAGGTCGGGAAGATCGGGCGCGCCGTCGTGATGGGGATCGGCGAGCCACTCCTCAACTACAGGAGCGTCAGGGCCGCCTTGGAGGTCGTAAACGAGGAGCTTGGGATCGGCGCTCGTAAGGTGACCCTCTCCACGGTGGGCTTCCCTGAGCGCCTGCGCGAAGTCGCGCCCACCAAGCCCCCCTTCCAGCTCGCGATCAGCCTGCACACCCCCTTCGACGGTGAGCGCGACGTCCTCGTGCCGGCGATGAAGGGAGTCCCGATTGAGGAGGTCCTCGCCGCTGGTGATCATTGGTACCGAGAGACCCACCGCGAGGTCACCTATGAATACGTCCTGCTCGGTGGCTACAACGACACTCCAAGGCACGCAGCAGAGCTTGGGCGCCGCCTCCGCGGGCGCCGCGCGACCGTCAACCTCATCCCGTGGAACCCGCTCACGAAGGCGCCTGGAGATGACCCGCTGCCCTCATACAAGCGCCCTCACGCTGAGACCGTCGCGGCCTTCCAAGAGGACGTGCAGGCGGCTGGCACCGTGACGACTGTCCGCTGGTCGCGCGGCCTAGAGAGCGACGCTGCCTGCGGACAGCTCCGGCTGCACTCGTAAGCCCTCCGAGGCGCAGGCCTCAGCGGCGCTCAGCTCAACCATCGTGAGCGCCTAGCCAAAAAAGTGAGCCGGGCCATCATCCCCACGATGACGAACCCGGCTCGGAAGGAGAAAACCACACATAGGATCTCCCATGCACTGGCAATCAGTTCTTGGCGATCGCGACCCCCCAGCGCTCCCAGATCCCCCTCAGGAAGAGCATCTGGTAGAGGGCGGCGAGGCCCACCAAGGAGTAGACGATCGTGGCGAGGGGCGCGCCCTCACCGCCTGCGAGGCTTTGGACGAGGTCTAGCTTCATGAGCCCGTAGAGGCCCCAGTTGACGCCACCGATCACGAGGAGGACGGCGGCGAGAGTGTCTAGCGTCTTCATAGTTTCAGTTTTGAAAGGGGTTGTTAGTTACCGGCAGAGGGAAGCAGGACTGTGTCGATCGCGTGGATCACGCCGTTGTAGGCGTCAATGTCCCTCCCGATGATCCTCGCGTTGTTGACGAAGACTCGGTTGCCGCTCAAGGTGACTTGAAGGTTTGAGCCCTCAAGGGTCGGAATCTCGCTGAGCTGCACGACCTGAGAGGCGTAAGCGCGTCCTTGGATCACGTGCAGGCTCAGGATCTGCACCAAGAGGTCGTTGTTCTCGGGCAAGAGGAGTGACTCAACAGTTCCCTCCGGGAGCGCGTTGAAGGCGCGATCGGTCGGAGCCAGGATCGTGTAAGGACCACCGTTGGTGAGAGTGTCAGCCAGACCAGCAGCCTGAGCCGCGGCGAGGAGCGTGTTGAATCGGTTCGTCCTTGCAGCAGTCCTCACGATGTCACCCGAAGCGGGGAGCATCACAGCGTCAATGACGTGAATCACTCCGTTGCTGCAGATGATGTCAGTTACCGTTACCTGTGCTCGGTCAGTGAAGACACCCGCCTCCGAGGCAGAGACATTGATCTGCTGACCGTTCACGGTGATGATGCCCTTGGTCCCGACGACGTCTGTTGCCAAGAGGCTGTCAGCTACGACGTGGTACGTGAGGATCTCGATCAGGCTGTTCTGATTCTCCGGCTGCAGAAGGGATGAGATGGTCCCCTCGGGTAGCGCAGCGAAGGCAGCGTCTGTAGGAGCGAAGACCGTGAAGGGTCCGTCGCTCTTTAGGACATCGACTAAACCAGCGGCCTGCACAGCGGCGACGAGCGTGTCGAAGTCCCCGGCAGCGATGGCGGTGTCGACGATGTCGTTCTCAGAGACGATCGAGAGCTGGTTGTTCGTGAAGCTGGTGGTCGCGGCAGGTGCCGGGGCAACGGCCAGGCCAGAGAGGAGGACCGAGAGAGAGAGATGGGTAAACATGTGGTTTTCCTTAGGGTTAGGAGTAGGAGAGCGGATGGGCCGCCCGCGCTCAATATCGTTCAAAACGTTCATGGGCATCCTAGGTCAGGGGAGCCTCCGGTCAATAGTCTGCCTAAGTATTTTTCTGTACAGATCGCAAGTTGTTGCTGCAAAGTGGTTTAAAAGAGGTCTAAATCAATGCAGGGGCGTTCCCTTGCCGAACCACAAAACATCCATATCATTCAACCAATGAAGGCCCATTCCGTTCTCCTTTCCCCCCGCAAGCTCGCTCAAGCGATGGGAGTGAGCGAGTCGTCCATCAAACGTTGGGCAGACGACGGGAAGATCATGATCACCCGCACCCAGGGCGGTCACCGCAAGATTCAAAGGGAAGAGGCCGTCCGCTTCATTCGGGAGCGCGGGATGAAGGTCCCCTTCCCCCAGCACCTTGGACTCGGTGCGGTATCTAGCGCTGAGCAAGACGAGGACTCACTCAACTCCAGGCTCAAGGCCGCTCTCATAGAGGGCGACCTTCTAAGCGTCCAATCCGTCGTAACCGCCTTCTTCCTCTCAGGGTGGTCGATCGCCTCAATCTTTGATGGCCCCTTCTCTAAGGCCTTGCGTGAGATCGGCGAGCTCTGGCGCGAAGCACCAGATGACGGAATCCTCATCGAGCATCGGAGCACAACGATCGCGATCAACGCCTTCGAGCAGCTTCGCAGCCTGCTGCCGCCTCCAGCAGAGGACGCACCCCTCGCGATCGGCGGCGCAATCCAAGGAGACCCAACGATGCTCCCCACGCTGGTGGTCGCGAGCGTCTTAGAGTCCCAAGGCTTCCGAACGGTGAACCTCGGCGCCGACACACCGGCCTCCGTTTTCAAGAGAGCGGCTGAGCTCCACGATCCGGCCCTAGTTTGGCTCAGCATCAATCACGTCACGGACGCAGCTGAGACCACGACGGCTGTCGAGGAGCTCGTCAGCCATCTCAACGGAGAGGGTCGCCAGGTAGTGATCGGCGGTCGAGGCTTGAAAGAGCTCTCTCTACGGCAGTCCTCAGGGCTCTTCTTCTCCAACACGACCACCGAGATCGAGGCGTACACGAGAGGCTTCGGAGCTAAGGGCGGCCGCGCATGAGCGCGCGCGTCGAAGGTGCGAGCCCGGGTAAGGTCCTAGTCACCGGCGCCACAGGATATGTGGGAGGTCGCCTCTGGCGCCGCTTGGAGGAGCGGGGAGGAGCGCTCCGCTGCATGGCCAGAGATCCAGAGGTGCTCACTCCCCGCGTGAGGTCAGAGACTGAGGTCGTTTACGGCGACGTACTTGATCAACGCTCCCTCAAGAAGGCTCTTGAGGGGGTCCAAACGGCTTACTACCTAGTCCATAGCATGGGCTCCAGTGAAGCCTTTGAGGATGTGGATCGAGAGGGTGCCCGCAACTTCGCCCAGGCCGCGGCCGAGGCCGGGGTGGAGCGCATCATTTACCTCGGTGGCCTCGGCGACTCCTCTGGCTCACTCTCACCACATCTTCGCAGCCGCCAAGAGGTCGGTGAGGTGCTCAAGAGCACAGGCGTAGGAGTGATTGAGCTGCGCGCCTCCATCGTGATCGGTGCGGGCAGTCTCTCCTTCGAGATGATTCGTGCCCTAGTGGATCGCCTCCCAGTCATGGTCACGCCCAAGTGGGTCGAGGTCCGAGCACAGCCCATCGGGGTCGAGGACCTCTTGGAGTACCTAGAAGAGGCGCTCACGTTGCCGCTCACTGAGAGTCGCGTCTTTCAGATCGGGGGCCCTGACCAAGTCTCCTACGGGGACCTGATGAAGGAGTATGGCAAGGCCCGCAATTTGCGGCGCCTCATGATCCGGATCCCGGTCTTGACCCCCTACCTCTCCAGCCTCTGGTTAGGTCTGGTCACCCCGCTCTACGCACGGGTCGGGCGAAAGCTCGTGCAGAGCATCGTTCACCCCACCGTAGTCGCAGACAATTCGGCGCTTGAGGCCTTCCGCGTCAGGCCCATCACGACCCGAGAGGCGATCCGCCGCGCGATCCGTGAGTCTGATCGAGACGCTGCAAAGACCCGGTGGTCTGATGCAGTCTCCGCGGCTGGTGAGCCCTATGTCCCCTCTACCAACAGCTTCGGTAAGCGCCTGCAAGACCAACGGACCGCCCAGGTCGCCGCCTCACCTGCTCGCGCCTTCCTGCCCATCCGTAAGATCGGCGGGGACACTGGCTGGTACGCCTACAACTGGCTCTGGAACCTGCGTGGTTTCCTAGACCTCCTGGTCGGCGGCGTGGGCACTCGCCGCGGTCGCAGGCACCCCGTCGAGCTTGAGGTGGGCGACGCCCTCGACTTCTGGCGGGTAGAGGCGATCGAGCCGAACCGACGCCTGCTCCTGCGCGCAGAGATGCGCCTCCCTGGTCGCGCATGGCTTGAGTTCCGCGTAGATCCCCATGAAGACGGCTCCGTGATCCGCCAAACCGCCTCTTTTGACCCCTCAGGTTGGATGGGCACCGCCTACTGGTACGCCGTCTTCCCCCTCCACGGCCTAGTCTTCTCTCAGATGATCTCAAACATCGCAGAGGCTGGAATGAGCGAGACCAAAACGAGTCTCAGCCATCAGTCCGCCTAGTGCGACTGAGAGACGGCTGCAACAACTAGCCCGACCCCGCCGAACTCTGCACGGCGGGCCTCTATCTCAACTGGCAGGTTTCGATAGTCCGAGAGACGATCGTCACAGAGAGAGCCTTTGGCCTCGGTGGGCTCAGGCCTCAGCAGTGAGCGGCAGCGCGTCGGCGATACGTTCGAGCGCGCCGTCGACCTCAGCCGCTGTAATGATCAACGGCATGCGGAAGCGGATGGAGCTCTCACCAGAAGCGAGCGCCAAGACGCCGCGCTCCTGGAAGGCCCCGAGGGCCTTGTCCCGCTGCTCGGGGGTCTCCATCGTGAACGCGATCAGCGAGCCGACCCCACGCACGTCACTGAAGGCCTCTGTCTCTCGCGCGATCGAGCGCAGCCCTGCGAGCATCTGCTCACCTCGTTCGTGCGTGTTCGTGCCCAGGTCCTCAGCCTCGATGATCTCGAGGAAGCGCTGTGAGCGGACCATGTCTACGAGATTGCCTCCCCAAGTGGAGTTGATGCGGCTCGACTTCTTGAAGACGTTGTCTGCGATGTCGTCGATGCGCTCATTGGCGTAGATCCCGCACACCTGCGTCTTCTTGCCGAAGGAGACGATGTCCGGAGCGACGCCCTTGTGCTGCCAGAGCCAGGGCTTACCGCTCCCAAAGAAGCCGGTCTGCACCTCGTCAAAGATGAGCAGCGCCTCACGCTCGTCGGCCACCCGCCGAAGCTCGGCGAGGAACTCCGGTCGGAAGTGCCTGTCGCCTCCCTCTCCCTGCATAGGCTCGATAAGGATGCAGGCGACCTTGCCCTCATAGCATTCAAAGGCAGCGTCAATCTCAGCCATTGCGGCCGCCTCTGCGGCGGCCACGTCGTTCGAGATGTTCCCGTCGAGGTCAAACTCGCAGTAGGGGTTCGTGATCCTCGGCCACTGGAACTTAGGGAAGAGCGCGACCTTCGCAGGGTCCGTGTTCGTGACGCTCATCGTGTAGCCGCTGCGACCGTGGAAGGCCTGCTTGAAGTGCATCACGACGAGGTCGTTCGCGTCGCAGGTCTCGTCAAGGCCGAGCTTACGAGCCTTCCAGTCGAAGGCCGCCTTCATCGCGTTCTCTACTGAGAGGGCACCACCGGCCACCCAGAAGTGGTGGTCGTAGCCATCAGGGGAGGCCTTCGTGCTGAAGGCCTCGACGAACTCCGCCATCATGTCCGTGTACAGATCAGAGTTGGCGGGGTTGTTCTTGGCTGCTATGAGGAGGCGCTTAGTGAAGGCCTCGTCGGCCATCATCGGGTGGTTGTAGCCCACCGGCCAGCTCGCGAAGCAGGTGAACATGTCCAAGTACTCCTTACCCGTGACGCCATCCACAAGCCAGGAGCCGTGGGAGCGCTCGAGGTCGAGGACAAAGGAGTAGCCGTCTGTCAGCTGGTGACGGTTGAGGGTCTCGTGGACGAGCTTGGGGTCTATCTGAGACAAGGAAATCCTGCGTTAGGGTGCTCTGAATCTGTGGCGCGTTGGGAGCGTAAGCCCCGGGCGCTGTTCGGTTTAGGCGTCGCAGGCTCGTGCCAGCTCGCGAACACTCACGTCGGAGTGGGCCCTCATCAGCGACAGCGCAGGAGCCGGACGGCTCGCCCGCGACAGACGCCAATTCGGCTCCACATTAGTGAAAACCGACCTAGTGATTTTAGCACGCCTGCCCTTCCCGATCGAGTCCGTAGGCCCTCCACGCAGACAGGTGGCGCCCTCTCCCACTGCTAGCTGGGATAGCTCCTCACTCCAGGCCCCAAAATCAGCCCGCAGGGGGACATGAGGGTGGCTGGCACCTGAATCCAGGGCGTCAAAGCACTCCAGCAAGGCCCTCGTAAAGACTGAAAAGTGGGCCTCATGGCATGAGACTCGGCCTAAAGAGCCCCCGCGCTCCCCCCTGAGGGCGCGCGCCTGCCCAAAGGCCGCATCACAGATGGACGAGGCTGCCTCCTCAGGGTCCATGGTACTTGTGACGGAGGCCGTAGAGTCGCGAACAGGAAGGGCCAAGAGGCTGACCTCGCTTCGCTCCGACTCCAGCACTCCAGCCCCGAAGCTCTCCGCTCGTGGAGAGGCGAGCTGACTCTCCACCTCCCTGAGACGCGTCGCATAGTCCCGTACGGCCACCTCAGTCAGCCGCCCTGAGCCCAACAAGGCCCTAGCAGCGGTCGCCCCGTCGTCGTGCAAGAGCGCGAGCACCTCTGGCGCTCCTCCAGCAGCACCCCAAGCGCGCGCCACCGCCTCAGCAAGCCAAGGAAGCGCAGGGTCTGCCAAGACCAAGACGGTGCGACCACGAGCGAGCGCCCCTTGCACGAGCGGGAGGAGCCCTGATAACAGCGTCGTAGGCGCTGCGCGAACCAACGCAACTCCTGGCTCGCTGACCCCATCCCTCTCTGGCTGACGAGCCTCCCCTAGGTCGCTACAGAGGAGCTCAACAACCGCTGCCTCCTCCAGCCCCAGCCTCGAGCCGAGCGCGCCAGCCCAGCCAGCCAAGGCGCCTGTGAGGTCCATGGCGCGTACGACCTCGAGGCGCTCCTCGTGTGGTCGCTGCGACCAGCTTAGGCATGAGCCCTCCAAGACGCCGAGCGCCTCCTCAAGCTCATGTGCGCTGCTCCGCGGCCTCCGCGTGAGCTCCTCACCAGCAGCCCCGCTGACAACGAAGCCTTCACCCGGCCCCGCGGCGCGCCAGCGCCCGTTGATCAAGTTGCCGTGGTCGCCGCCCATCGCTCTCGCGTATCCTACCCCCCCCGGCCCAGGCACCCTACGTAACGATGACAGACAGGCTCCGATTTCGCCCGCACAACCGCATGAAGAGCGGCGCCCAGTTCTCTCGCGCATACCGTCGAGGCGGACGCGCAAAGGGCGCGATCATGCAGGTCGTGGCCTTTGAGCACGGCGAGGAGCACACGCGCCTCGGACTGTCCGTAGGCAAGCGAGTCTGGCGCTCGGCCGTGAAGCGCAACCGCGTGCGCCGCGTCTTCCGTGAGGCCTTCCGCTTGGAGTACAGCGCCCTCCCTAGAGGTTGCGACCTCGTGCTCATCCCCGCTGCTCCTGCGCTCAAACCAGAGCTCCTCGCCACACGCGCAGAGCTCGTCAAGCTGGCAAATAAAGCGCACGCGCGCTTCAAGAAGCGCAGCTCTAAGGAGGGAGAGAGCCTATGAGCCTCCTAGGACATCTACTCACAGCGCCCCTCAAGCTCTATAGGCGCTTCATCTCCCCCTACACCCCCGCGACCTGTCGCTTCTCTCCCACCTGTAGCCAATACGCGATCGACGCGATCCGGGTGCACGGCGCTCTGCGAGGGCTCCCCCTCGCCGTTTGGCGCATCCTTCGTTGCCAGCCCTTCTGCCAGGGCGGTCACGATCCAGTGCCGCCTTCCCGCAAAAAATCCTCTCCCTCCTCCTGACGAATCTGATTTCGGGTTCAGGGCATTAGCTCGTCTAAACATGCGGGAAAGCTAGCTCTAAGGCCCCTAGTGTTGAACTTCTAGCAGGGGAGGATGGAATAGAGGGCGACCCGCTATGTCCCTCCCCCTCAGGAAGAAGGCCCTGCTGTCCCTCGCAGTCACCCTAGGCACCCTCGGTACAGCCGAGCTCGGCCTGCGCCTCTTCGGCTTTCAATTCATGCCGAAGGAGGTCCCGCTGATCATCTGGAACCCAGATGAGGACAAGCAGTTCGACTCTCTGCAGGCGCTCCACAAGATGGACCCTGAGTGCCTGTGGACACCACAGCCCTACGCCGCCATCCCCTGGGAGCCCGGAGAGAGCATCAACTCTCGCACCTACCGCGGCCCGCTCCTCGAGGAGGAGCCAAGAGAGCCCCCCTTTCGGGTCGCCTTCCTAGGCGACTCTTCCACCTTCGGCTGGGGCATCGGGCATGACCAGACCTACGCAGCGCGCTCAGCCGCCGCATTGAGCGAGTCGGGCGTCCTCGCAGAGTCTCTCAACGCCGGCGTCATCGGATACACAGTGCTTCAGGGACTGCACAGATATCGCAGCCTCGTACGCGGCCACAAGCCTGACGTCGTCGCGCTCGCCTTTGGCGCGGTGAATGACCACTACCAGGCGCCGGGCAAGGCGAGTGATATCGCGAAGATCCAGAAGCTCTCGAGCGAAGGGACGGGGATCGGGCCGGCGCTAGGCTGGATCCGCGAGCGCTCCAGGATCGCACACTTCATCGACTCGATGCGCTTCGAGAGAAGCGGTGGCGAGGCAGCGCTCCGCAAGCGCTATAGGGAGAGTCGCAGGAGAGACTTCATCTCGCTCTCTGAGGTCGGCAAGCGAGAGTACGCAGGCGTGAGACGAGTCTCCCTCGTCGAATATCGCCGCTACCTCGAAGAGCTCATCAATGAGATCCGCGCGGACGGAGCAGAGCCTGTCCTGCTCTCTATGCCGCGCAAGCTCGCCTCCGAGGCAGAGGCCCCGGTCCTCCTCGACTACTCACACGCGACAGAGGCCACTGCCACTCGCCTAGGGGTTCCGCTTGTCGATGTGCGCGCGCACTTTAGGTCCTTCGGTGAGATCTACGAGACAGCGCTCTTCCTCGACAACTGGCACCCCCGCCCCAAGGGGCACCAGGTGATCGCCGACGACCTGCTCCCCCTCCTGACGTCCATCGCCAAAGAGCGAGGGCGCGCACCAACACTCCAGGAGAAGGACTGAGCCTTGCACGTCCAAGTCCTCTCTAGCGGGAGCGAGGGCAACTCCACCCTCATACGTTGTGGTGAGCTCACGCTCCTCGTAGACGCGGGGCTGTCTATGCGCGCGCTCACAGAGCGCCTCGAGGCGGCGCGCGTCTCGCCCAAGCAGGTCGACCACGTGCTCCTGACTCACGCCCACCTAGATCACGCGCGCTCCGCAGGGATCGTAGGCAGGCGGCACGGCGCGGTCGTTCACTGCCCTGAAGCGATGATGCAGAACCGCTCAGTCGCGCGCGCGCCCGAGCTCTGCGCGCTGCCGATCGGCGGAGCCTTCGAGCTCGAGGTACCCGGTGAGGACGAGCCCCTCCTCATTGAGACCATCCCTCTCCCCCACGACTGTGATCCCACGGTCGCGCTCAGGCTTACCCACAGAGAGCGGACAGCCGTGATCTGTACAGACTGCGGGCACCCTCGGCACGACCTCGCGCCCCTCCTCAGCGGGGCCCACCTCCTGCTCCTTGAGTTCAACTACCAGCCGGAGCTCATGGCGACGAGCCCCTATCCAGCGAAGCTCCGAAAGCGCATCAGCGGGGACCGCGGGCACCTCTCCAACGCTCAAGCGCAAGAGCTCCTCAGCGAGCTCGTCGGAGCTGAGCTGCACACCCTCGTCCTAGGCCACCTCTCGCAGAAGACGAACACTCCAGAGCTCGCGCTGAGCGCAGCGCGAGAGACCCTCGAAGCTCTCGAACGACTCGACGTCGAGGTGCACGTCGCCAGCCAACACGAGGTCGGCTTGAACCTAGAGGTCTAGCTCAGGTGAAGAAACGGAAGCGCACGATCGCCCCGATCGCCAGGAAGGCGTCCTTCAGCCCGATCTTCTTGCCCTCGTCATAGCCGCGGCTGTCGTAGCTGATGGGGACCTCTGCGACCCGCAGCTTGGCTCTCGCGAACTTCGCCGTCATCTCTGGCTCCACCGTGAAGGTGCGCGACTTGATGTCGAGCGAGCGCGCGACGTCCGCGCGCATGAGCTTGTAGCAGGTCTCCATGTCCGTGAGGCGGAGGCCCGTGAAGAGGTTGCTCACGCGAGTGAGGGTGCGGTTGCCGTGATAGCGCCAAAAGTTCACGTCGAGGGTGTAGGCGCCGCCGAGGAAGCGACTGCCGTAGACGACATCCGCCTCTCCGCTCTCGAAGGGGACGAGGAGCTTCTCATAGTCCGCGGGGTCATACTCGAGGTCGGCATCCTGAATGACTACCGCGTCGCCTTCGACGTTCTGGAAGCCAGTGCGCAGCGCGGCCCCCTTGCCCTTGTTCGTCTCGTGCTTGAAGGAGCGCACCTCGGGATGCGCGGCCACGAGCTCCGCGATGATCGCTGCGGAGCCGTCCTTGGAGCAGTCATCCACGAGGAGCAGCTCCTTCTCATGAGGGGTCGCGAGGACGCGCGCTACGATCTCGCGCAGCGTGGCCTCCTCGTTGTAGACGGGCATGACGATGGAGAGCTTCATTTATGCCTACCTGTGCGGCTCCGGTCCGTCATCTGTAAGTCCTTCGAAGAGCTCGCCGATCCCGAGGTCCCTCAGGACCCCCTCGTGGAGCTGCTTGTAGCCGAGCTCATCCTCGATGCACCAGGTCGGCTTGAGGAAGAGGCGGAAGATCTCCTCATCGGCGCGCTGACGGGTGGACTGGACCGCGCGCCGGCGCTCCATCCAAGCGTCCCAGTTGCCGAGGAGATCGTTCATGCCGATGAAGTCAGCGGTCGCGACCCTGGTCAAGGGGAAGGTCTCGGAGGCGCCGCCGCGCGCGCGCTCCCACATCTTCCGTACCGGGCCGGTAGCGTCGGTCACAGCGTTCTGGATCCTAAAGGGCCCATCATCTTCGATCCCAGCGGAGGCGAACATGCGCCTGACGCTGAGGGCGAGGAGCGCTGGGAAGACCTTGCCGAAGGCCTCATCGCCGTAGTTTTTGAAGCACGCGAGGAGCGGATTGCGCACCTGCAGAAGGCGGATCATCTCCATGGGCATGCGCCGGCTCGTGCTTGAGTGGTGGTGGTAGCAGACAGAGAGGGGCGTGTAGAGCACCTCATAGCCAGCGATCCAAGTCCTCCAGCCGAGGTCTACGTCCTCGTAGTAGGCGAAGAACTCCTCGTCGAAGCCGCCTAGTTCATCGAAGACTCCAGCGTCCATAGCCATGGCTCCGCCGCAGGCGAAGAGGGTCTTTCGTGCCCAGTCATGCTCTGGCCCCGGGTCCTCGAGGTAGCCGCGCTGGATGCCGATGCCGTGGAAGTTCATGCCGCCGCCAGCAGAGTTCATGAGCTTGCCGTCCCAGGAGTACATCTTGGCGGTCGTCGCGGCGCACTCGCCGCGCGCGATGGGCGACACGAGCTCGCGGAGCCAGGCCTCCTCTACGCGCATGTCATTGTTCAGGAAGACCACGACCTCGGGCGAGTCGGAGGCTCTCACCCCTTGGTTGCAGCCCTTGCTGAAGCCGGCGTTCTCATCATTCTCTACGAGCCGCACCCACGCGTGCTTCTCGCGCATCTCATCTTGGCTGCCGTCACTCGAGCCGTTGTCTACGAGGACGACCTCGTACTTATCCTTCGGATAGTCCAGCGCAGCGAGAGTCTCGAAGCAGGGCTCGAGGTGGTGCTTGCCGTTCCAGTTAAGGATCACGATCGAGCACCTCGGCAGGTCTTCGTCGCGCACCGGCGCCCCGAGCTCGACCGCGAGCCCTAAGGGATCTACCTTCCCGCGCTTGCCCTTGCGGCCCTTGAGGACCTTCTTCACGAAGCCCTTCACGACGCTACCTCCGCAGCAGCGGCAGAGCGCCCAGGACGAAGTTCTACAGCGGTCAAGCGGAGGTGGGCCTCAGGCCCGCCCTCTGAGAGCGCACACTCGACGCGCAAGCGCTCGGCACCGAGCGGCACTTCAAGATCTAGACAGACCTCACGGATCTCGTCTGCGCCGTCAGCGAAGAAAGGCTCGATCTTCCCGAGCTCTACGCCATCCACGAGGACTCGCCCCCCCATCTCAACGCTCTCAGACTCGACGCCCAAGAGCGCGACAGAGAGCGAGAGCTCACGCCGGCCACCGCCAGTCCCAGAGAGCTCGTACTCCACAGCGCCGCCGCCGGGGGTCAAGAGGAGCCAGTCCGCGCCCTGCTCCACGCAGGACTCTTGGACCGCCGTATCACGCGCGCCTCGCACGAGGAGAGCTCCCGCACCCTCCGGGCTGCGGTCCACGCAAACCAGCGCACGATAGCGCGCCTCTGTCTCCTCGCCGTTCTCCTCGAGGGTCTTGACGCGCATGAAGTCTTGCGAGAGGCGCTCCTTGAGGTCGGGCTCATCTACGAAGCGCCGCATCTTTAAGGCGAGGTCTTCAGGGTCGCCGACCTTGAAGTGCAGGCCGTCCACGCCATCCTTCACGAACTCCGCCATGCCGCCGATGTCGCTCGCGAGCACAGGCGTCTCGGTCAGGAAGGCCTCATGGATCGTGATCGGTGAGTTCTCATACCAGACGCTCGGGACGACGAGCACGTCGATGTCTGCATAGACCTCGCTCAGGCGTGAGTTGTCGAAGCGCCCCTTGAAGTGGACGTTGGCCCCCTCCGCGAGCTCCTGGAGCTCAGCGTGGTGCGGGTCGCCCTCGGGGTCAAAGGTGCCGTAGACGTTCAGCTCGCAGTCTGCGTCCTTCAAGAGCTGCATCGCGCGGATCATCGCCTCTCCGCCCTTGTACCAGACGAGCGAGCCGACGAAGCCGAAGCGCACACGGCCCTCAGGAGACGAGGTCTTGGCGAGGGCCTCGACGTGGTCTGTTCGCATGCCGTTGTCGCTGAAGAGGAAGCGGTGCGGATCAAAGCGCCCGCTCTCAATGTACTTCTGGCGCAGGAAGCGGCTGGGGCTGATGCAGAGGTCGGCCTCGGCGTAGGCGCTGAGGACGTAATCGTGCCGCGCGATCGTGTCCTCGTACCCCTCGAGGCGCTGGCGCTGATCTTGTCCGACGAAGGCCTTCAGGCCACCGATCAAGCCGTCGAAAGCGCCGCCCGCGACCTTACCGAGGGCGCGCGCAGCAGGGATCTTGTCTAGGGCCTTCTCTTTCACACACAGGAAGCATCCTGCGCCCTGATTCCCCTCGCAGATCTGACCGTCCGGGCGAATCAGCTGCACCCGCGCGCAGAGCCCCCAGTAGTCGTGGCAAGTGATGATCGTCGGCAGCGCGAACTCCTTAGCCACGCTGACGAGCCCAGCAGAGGAGTGGATGAGGTGCTGGAAGTGCACGAGATCGAAATCCTCGCGCATCAGGAGCCGGCGGAAGGCCGCCTCAGCCTCAGGGTGGTGGTAGCTCTCAGCGATCGAGCGATGCGCCAAGCGGTGGGTCCAGCGCAAGACCCGCAGCCCCTGAAACTCTGACTCCTCCATCGAGAAGTCCTCTGGCGCCGCCTCCCCTTCTGCAGGGACACGCGCCAAAACGGTCACGGAGTGGCCACGGCGCTGCATCTCGAGCGCGATGTTCTGGGTGTAGATCTCCGTCCCAGCCCAGGTGTCAGGCGGGAACCCGTGGACGACATAGAGGAGCTTCAGCGGCTCCCCGTCAGAGACCTTCGTCGAAGGGCGCCTGCGCGGGGTGCGACCGCCCTCATAGAGGCCGAGGAAGGTGGCCTCACGCTGCGCCCGCGCCTCCTCGAGGAGCGCGTCCGCCTCAGCGCCGACGTGGCCGGCAGCGCTGATCGCCTCAGCGTCTGTCTTCAGCTGACGCCTGGTGAGCTCTTTGGCGTCACTCTTAGAGCCGACGCAGATTCGATCGAGCCACTCAGCGTTAAAGCGCGCGTCGATCTGACCGCGCGCGTGGTGCTCTTCTGGGGTGTAGTCGTGGCTGTGCTCGACTGTTGCTTCGTCGTCGTAGACGACGGTGTAGCCGGCCTCGAGGAGAGCGCGCGCCATGAGCACATCCTCACCGAAGGGCGTGCGCGGGAAGGGGTGCAGCTCCCAGACCTCACGGCGATAGCCGGCGGCGACGTCATTGAAGTTGTAAAGCAGGCGGCGCTCGTGGGCGTTCATCTCTTCGTAGCCTTCAACATCAGCGAGGCGAACCTCGCGGCGACCTGCAGAGTAGCCTGGGTCGTTCTCGCTGAAGAGCTTCGTGAGGAGGTGCGCGTCCGGACGCGGGACGTTGCGACAGGTGACGGCAGCGACCTCAGGGTCTTCGAAGTTCTTGACCAGCTTCGAGAGGAAGGAGGGGTCGCTAGGGATCGCGTCTTGCGTCAAGAAGACGAGCAGGTCACCGCGCGTACGCGCCGCGAGGAGGTTGCGAGTGTCGCCGTGATCAAACTCGACCGTTGTGATGCGCTCACGAGAGAGCTTCACGGGGAGCCTCTCTCCCCAGGCCTCCAAGGCCTCCCAAGTCCCGTCCGAAGAGCTCGAGTCGATGGCGTAGACGTCCCAGTCGAGCTTGAGGTCTTGTTCAGCGAGGCCGCCCATGAGGCGGTCCAAGAACTCCATCCCCTGATACGTGGGGATGAGGACGCTGACAGATTGAATAGGGCGCATGACTAGAGAGGAGTCGGGAGCTCCTGGGCTATTTTCGGCACTCAAGGAGCCGCTGGAAGAGACCTCAGGGCCCATCTAGAGCCTTTGACCCCCTCGCGGGACGATCTCAACCCCTCTGATTCCGCGCCTCAGACCCCAAAAGGGGCGAAGCATGCCGCAATCCCTTCGATTGCGATTTCCCTTCTGAGGCTTAGTTTCTAGAGTCTGCCGCCGTATCCATGAGCGGCCTGCAGTCCACCTCGCTCCCCCAGCCCTGGCTGCCCCAGTATTGGCCCAAGATCTGCCCTGCGCGGAGCGAAAGGGAGCGAAAAATCCACGGCCAGCGCTGCCCCCGATCCCCTAGGAAGCGCCAGTCCTCCCGAAGCTCGTAGAGGTATCCCTTCAAGGCTGAGGCCAGATGCGGGCGGACGCGATAGTCGTGGAGCTGCCTGTGAAAGGCAGCGTCGACGCGGTTGCGCTCGAAGGCTGTCTTCGCGTTGTAGCTGTGTGCGTGATGAACCACAGCAGCAGCAGCGAAGCGGATGCGGTGACCTGAGGAGAGTGCGCGCGCTGCCCAGGCGAAGTCCTCGCCAAACGGGACGTCCGGGAAGGGCAGCTCTCTCAAGACGTCTCTGCGAATGGCGCTCGCGACGTTGTTGAAGTGCAGCCAGCGCGCGCGCTCAGCGGGTGGGAGCTCCCAGATGGGTCCTGTCTTATCCAGATCCCTGGTCTGATCCTCACCTGAGGCCTCGGGCTGCCGGAGCACAGTTCGCGCCGTGAGGGGGTCGTCCTCCGGGGAGGGGAGGATGCGACCGAAGGCGCCTGCGATGCGCTCGTCATCAAAGGCCGCCGTGAGCTTCGCGAGGAAGTCAGGCCCTTCTGGGAGCGCATCCTGCGAGAGGAACACGACGAGCTCGCCCGCCGCGCGGGAGGCGAGCTCGTTGCGAGCGCGGCCGTGACGGAACTCTGCCTGAGGGATCGTCTCAAAAGGCACCCCATACCGAGCCAGGAGCTCTGCGCTACCGTCGGTAGAGCTCGAGTCCGTAGCGAGGACCTCATGACCGCCCTCTACGACCTGGGCCTCTAGACGGGGCAGGAGCCGCTCTAGGTGGTGCCTGCCGTTGTAGACGGGCAGGAGGACGGAGACCTTGGGATGACTCATAAGGGCGCTCAGCCTTCTCTGGAAGTATAGGCCCCGCCATGTGCCCGGGCGCACTGCTGGATCTAGAGACCTTGTCCCCCTAGCCTCTAGGTCGACCCTAGCGCCCCTTCTACTTCAATCAGACCCCCATGAAGCCTGATCACAAGGCCATCGCCTTCGGCCTCCTCGTCACCGCGCTCCTCTCTAGCACCATGGTCGTCGCCGGCCTCAAGGCTGGCATCACGCCTGGTGTGAGCCCCCTCGTCATCCTCTGCGCCTGGGGCGCCTTCGCTGCGGCATCCCGCGGCGCAGGCGGGAAGCGCTTCTTGAACATCGCCCAGGTGGCGGGGTCAGCGGGCATGGCGGTCGTGGCCGGGGTGATCTTCCCCGCGCCGCTCCTTCAGCACCTGCACCTCTCACGCGCCGAAGACGCGCTGCGGGAGTTGGGAGTCACCGGCGACCTGCGAGCGATGCCATGGCAGGACGCGAAGGCGCTGCTCGCAGAGCATGGGCTCTCGATCCCAGCTGTCGACATCCCCACCATGATGATCGTCTGCTTCGCAGGCGCGCTCATCGGATACGGCTTCGTCGGCATCGCGACTCGTAAGTTCCTCACCGACCCGACGCTCCCGGCTCCTGAGGCGCGCGCCTGCGAGACGATGATCGGCACCGCGACAGCAGAGGCTAGCGCCCGCCCTCAGCTCGGCGTCTCTCTCGTCCTTGGACTCGCAGCCAGCTTCTTCGCGCCCCTCCTCGCGCACCTCGGGGCAGCGAAGGATCACGTAATCCTCTATACCAAGCAGCTCGGCGATCGCTCCTTCACCCTCGACCTGCCCTTCACCCCCATCTATATCGGGATCGGCGGGCTCCTGACCCTCGCCACCGCGCTGCTCGTCTTCGCCGGCTCATTCCTCCGCCTAGTCGGCGACTGGGCCCTGGCCTCTATCGACCCCTCCAGCCCCCTCGCCGGCGACTATCCCTCAAACTCCATGCGCTGGGTCGGCGGCGGCGCGATGACTGTCGCGGTGGCCTACTCCCTCGTGAAGTTCATGGGGCCCCGAGTCGCGGCCGCAAAAGAGAACCTAGACGAGGCGCTCCTTGAGGTACCGGCCGGGACGAAGCGCCTCTTGAGCCTCTCCATCGCGGCAGGCGTCGTCACCCTCGCCGGCTGGCTCTTTATGACCGACGGCGCGACGCCCTTCGCCTTCTCCATGATCGCCGCGGTCCTCGTGATGGCTCTCTTCATGGTCACGCTAGGAGCGATCCTCTCGTTGCAGATCGGCAGCTCAGCCTCCCCCGTCTCCGGCACGATCTTCGTGACGACCCTCACGCTATGCCTCGTCGCCTTGGCCGTGGGCCGACAATCTGTCGACGACATCCCCTTGCTCATGGCGCTCCTCGTCGGCGCCTGCGTCGCGGTCTGCACAGCCAACGACTCCAGCCAGGATTACAAGACTCTGCAGCTCTGCGGGGTCGCCCCCCGCGAGGGCTTCACCGCCCAGCTCTTAGGCCTCATCGTCGGCTGCGTCTTCGTCCCGCTCTCCCTCTACGTAGCCCACGAGGCTTACGGCTTGGGCACGAATGAGCTCACAGCACCTCAAGGGCAGATGTTCGCCACCCTCGTCGATGGACTCCTCCTCCAAGAGGCGCTGCCCTGGTCGCCGATCCTCTTGGGGCTCCTCGTCGGCGTCGTCGCGGTCGGCATGGACATCATCGCGGGAAAGCGAGGCCTGCAGCTCCCCGCTATGGCGCTCGCAGTCGGCATCTATCTCCCCGCCTACCTCGGGATTGGGATCCTGATTGGCTCTGTCTGCCGCTACTTCGGAGAGCGTGCGCGCGAGCGTGAGACGGGCAAACGAGAGCGAACGAATGAGGGCATCCTCGCAGCAGCAGGCCTCATCACCGGCGCGGCGGCCTTGGACCTCCTCCTTGGTGTAGGCGTACTCTTCGGCTTCGACATCAGCTCTCTACAGATGTTCTCCACAGAGGCTGCTGATGGAATGATCTCCGTCCCGAGCGCGCTGACCACCGTGACCGCCCTCATCGGCATCGCGACCCTCGGCTGGATCCTGTTCCGCAACGCGAAGGTCGGCACGACGGGAGAGGCGTAGAGACCGGCCCGATGACGGCGCAGCCTGACGCGGTCTCCCTGCGAGAGATCACGAAAGACACGGTCAAGTCGATCCTCGCCCTCGAAGTCGCCGAGGGTCAGGAGGACCTCGTCGGCGACAACGGGAACTCCCTCGCCCAAGCCCTCTTCGAGGAGAAGGCTTGGTACCGGGGCATCTACGCAGGAGACGAGCCCGTAGGCTTTCTGATGCTCTCGATCGACCGTGAGAAGCCCGAGTTCTACCTCTGGCGCTTCATGATCGACGCGAAGCAACAACGGAAAGGCTACGGTAAGCGCGCCATCGAGCTTCTCATCGAGGAGGTGCGCGCCCAGCCCGAGGCGAAGGAGCTCACCCTCCACGTCATGGACCTCCCCCACAGCGCCGTCACCTTCTACGAGGCCTTGGGCTTCAAACTGACGGGCGAGCGCGACGGAGACGAGCTCGTGATGAGCCTGCCGCTCTAGCTGCGGTCACAGAGCTCGCGGAAGTTGCACATAGAGCACTCGCGCGAGCCCGCCTCGACCATGGGGAAGGCCTCAGGGTCTCCCGCTGAGTCATCCGCGTTGAAGTGCATATCACGCATCTCGGTGATCGAGGCCTCGATGCGCTCTTCCACAGGGACCATATCTGCCGCGGTGTGCCGCGCGGTCTCGAGCTCGTCCGTTGCGAGATAAGCGTCCGCCGTCTCCACCTGCTCAGGCTGAACGCCCCACTTCTCGCGGGCGTAGATGGTGTAGATCGCGAGCTGATAGCGGTCCGCCTCGCGCGGTCTGCCCGTCTTCCAATCGTAGATCACAACCTCCTCGCCGCGCCTGTAGGCGAGGTCCGGCACCGCGAAGATCTTCGTGTCGAAGAGCGTGAAGGTGTCCATCGCCTCAAAGGCGAGGTAGTCCTTGGGCTCGACGGCGCGCACCTCGGCGAGGTCCTCCGAGTCGAAGAAGGTGGCTACTGCGCTCTTGATGCGCTCGACGTAGCGCTTCCCATACTCAGCCGCAGCCCCTGAGGCCTCGTCGATCTTCGCCTCTTCGTAGTGATGCTCGGAGAGCCGCGTGGCCTTGTTGCTCGAGCGCCAGGCGCCGTCTCGTGACTCCTTGTAGCTCCGGCGCAGGATAGCGAGCGCCGCAGCCTCGACCTCCTCACGCGTGAACTCCCGACCGGACTCTCGCGACTGGAACCACTCCTCTAAGGCGCTGTGCACCGCGTCACCTGCGAGCATGGGCATGCTCGTCATCTTCTTGAGCTGGTACGCCCGCTTGCGCTCATCCGAGGCCCCGCGGTTCCATCCGCCCCAGGCGAGGTAGTACTGCAGGTAGTAGCGCCGCTTGCACGCGTGGAACATGCGCGCCCGAGATGAAGACCAAGAGAGCTCGTGGGCAAGCGCCATCAGTTGTCGATGTGGTAGAGCGTGGAGGTGGAGGCGTCTAAGGCAAAGAGCGCCCCTGAAGGGGTGCGCGTCAGCGAGATGAGGGCGCCCGGGGTGAAGCTAGGGGCGGCTACGGCAGCGCCACAATCAAGCTGCAGCGGACAGTCAACCCCTCCTGAGGAGTAGCGCTTCAAGACGCCAGTGGAGGCGTCTACCCAGTAGGTGTCCTCTTCAGCCGAGGCCAGCGGCGACACAGGTCCATCAAGCCCCATCGCGAGCGTGCTCAGTTCACCACCTTGCCAGCCGAAGAGCGGGTTGCCGAGGCTGTCGAGCGCGCGCAGATGACCTCCGCTCTCCGTGATGAGGAGCAGCCCGACGCATGTCGCGGTGATCCCCGTCGGCGAGTCCAGGCTGGCCACGTCATGGGGGCCGTCTACGGCTCCCGGGCCGACGCCGCCTACGGCGGTCGTGACGCTGCTCGCGAAAGGGGTCGTGTAGATGCGCCGCAGAGCGTGGTTGTTCGTGTCCGCGACCCACACCTCTGGCGGACTGTCAGCCGAGACAAAGGGCTGACTCTCGAAGGTGAGGTCAAACCGAGCCGCCTCCAAGTCCCCATCCAGATACCCAGCGCCTGCGGCGGGGTCTCCTGCGAACAGGCTCACGGTGTTCGAGCTGAAGCGGTCTATCGCCAAGAGGCAGTCGTTCGCAGCCTCAATGACCACGAGTCTCTGTGCGTCTAAGACGCGCAGTCCGCCGAGCGCGGGCGCGTGAGCTGCGCCCAAGATCGAGAGATAGGTATCGATCACGCCAGGCGTCACCAAGCTCTCCTCAATCGGCGCGCTCGGATCGCTCACGTCAACAGCCCAGAGACCTCCGTCTGCTGCTGTGAGGTAGAGCACCTCGCCCTCTCCCGCCGCAGTCACTTGCCCAGCGGGCCCAGCGTCATAGCCAGCCAGCGGGACGACCGTCGGGGTGACCGGAGCCGCGAAGACCCCTGCGGGCGCGACGCAGCCGTTGGCGCCAGACGGGCTCGGGAGCACGCCGATTGAGACTGCCTCTCCTGCGCTGCCTTCACCCTCGCGACAGCCGCCGAGGACTCCCGCCGCCACCGCCAAGAAGAGCACACCGGACCGCGCGCTAAACGGCCCCATCTCGTCGCCTCTCACCATGGGTGCAGTCTCCCCCTTGTGATGCCTCGACTCAAGCGCGCGCCCCTGCGAGTCTGCCTAAGCAGCCTCAGAGCTCTCAATCTCGCCTGCAGAGGCCGCGCTCACCTCCGCCCCATCGCTCGTCACCAAGCGGGACTCCTCGCGCTCCGTCGTGAGGAGGTGGACTGGACGACGCCACAGGCGCGCGAGGTTCTTCAGCACCTCGCCGGCCTCAGAGAGGTCCAGCTCGCGGCCTTCGAACTGATGCTTGAGCAGGAGCTCTCCCCGCCCCTCATAGTCATCATCCATGAGCTCGATACGCGGCGTTCCGCCCCAAGAGAGGCCCTGGAGCAGCCTGCGCTTCACCTCGACCCAGCCTCGCTCAGCGACCTCTAAGGCCCCGCTCTTGGGGTTTCGGTCGTAGACAAAGAGCGAGCAACGCTCGGCGAACTCCTCGTCCACCAGCGCGTCGATGAAGCTCGTGTCATTGTGCACCTGGCGCAGCTTGAAGAGATCCATGCCCTTCTCCTCTGCGTATCGAAAGAGCTCTATGCCCAGCTTGTAGGGGTTGAGCTGCCCAGGCACGGCGGCGGTAGCGCCGCTGTGGCAGTCGGCGAAGTCGACGATCTCGCCCGTATCCAGCAGACCATGAGTGAGCATGCGGCTGTGCCAGAATGAGGCCCAGCCCTCATTCATGATCTTCGTCATGCGCTGCGGCACGAAGTAGTAGGCCTCGGCTCGGACGATCCGCAAGACTTCTCGCTGCCAAGGCTCGAGGGGAGCGTTCTCAGCGAGGTGTCCTAAGACGTCATAGCTCGGTAGATTGAAGCCTCCGCCGCGATGTGACTCGAGGCTAGAGAAGCTGCGCTCCCTCGGCACCTCGCCCTGAGGCCTGAGGCCGTCCGCTGACCGCGCGAGCTCTCGCGCAGGGAGGAAGGGGTCGATGAGGTTGTCGAGCGAGATCGCTTGGTCGAGGAATTGATCGACCGTGTCCTGCCCGTAGGCGTCTACGAAGCGGCGGATGCGGCTCCCGTGATGCGCCATCCGGTCGAGCATCCCTCGATCTGTAGGCTTGAACCAGGCGTTGTGCTTGAAGAAGTCGGCGTGACCGAACACGTGCGCCATGACGAGCTTCTGCTCCATCATCGAGTTCGATCGCACGAGGTAGGCGTAGGTCGGATCGGTGTTGATCACGAGCTCATAGATCTTGGAGAGGCCCCACTGGCGGCCCTTCTCCATGCGCTCATACTCCATCCCAAAGCGCCAGGACGGATACCGCACAGGGAAGCCTCCGTAGGCAGCCAAGGCGTTCACCTGCGAAGGTTCCACCATCTCAAAGACGACGTCGAAGAAGTCGAGGCCAGCAGAGCGCGCGAGCGCCTCAATGCGCTCTGCCCAGGGGCGGAGGCTCGCGTCTATCGGAGAAGACTGTCGCATCATCTCAGCGCCCCTTGCCTAAGAAAGCCCGGATCGCGTCAGGGATCCCGTCGCGGTCCTCGACCGCCCAGGTCACGAGGCCCTCCTCATCAGGGAGGGCGGCGTCGAGGTCCTTCTTGAACTGACCAGAGCCGTAAGCGCTCTTCACCTGGCCGTAGCAGAACTGGTTGACCCGCGGGAGGATCTCATCACGCAGGACAGCGATGCAGCGCTCAGTATCACGCGCAGACCAGTTGTCTCCGTCCGAGTAATGGAAGGGATAGATGTTCCACTCCTCTGGCCGGTAGCGCTCGAGGATCTCGGAGAGGCAGGTGTCATAGGCCGAAGAGATCTTCGTCCCGCCTGACTCTCGCAGGTGAAAGAAGGTCTCCTGATCGACGATCTTCGCGACTGCGTCATGAACGACGTAGACGACCTCGAGGTTGTCGTACTGCTTGCGCAGCCAGGTGTCGATCCAGAAGGCCTTGATGCGGACGATCTCCTTCTGCTCACGGCCCATAGACCCTGAGACGTCCATGATGTGAAAGACCACGGCTGAGGACTCTGGCTTCGGCTGCTCCTTCACGCAGCGGATGCGCTCATCCTCTGCGGTCGGGATAACAGAGGGCCGCCTGGGGTCCCACTCTCCTGAAGCGATCGTGCGCTTGAGTGCCTGCCTGTAGGTGCGCCTGAAGTGCCTGAGAGACTTCGGCCCGACCCTGCGAATCCCAGAGTAGCTGCCGCCATTCGACGTCAGCATGCGGTCGCCACGGGGCTCAATGTTCGGGAGCTCTAGCTCCTCACCGAGCATGTCTGCGAGCTCTGCGAGGTCGACGTCAACCTCCAGGATGTGATGTCCCTCTTGCTCACCAGCTCCGCCTGCGGCGTCTCCTTGAGACTCGTCTGCCTCGAGGGGTTCACCGGCCTCGCCGGGCCCTTGCCCGACGCCGCCCTCAGAGTTGTCCCCGTACTTAAAACGCGGCGTCTCGATCTGCGTCACCGGTATAGAGACAGTCTCCTCACCCCTCCTCCCGAGGAGCTCGGAAGAGGAGAGAAAACTCCTGAGGTCTCGGCGCAGTCGACCGCGAACGATCTCACGGAAGCGCGCCCTGTCTCGCTCGATGCGGAACATGGAGCCTAAGCTGCCTGCGCCTCCTCGCCCGGCTCTTCGCGAGCGTCACCTCTCGCGAAGAGGTTGGCCACGTAGTCCAAGACGAAGTCTGCGGAGAGCTCGTCGTAGCCGAACTCACGCACGAGGCGGTCACGGATGAGCGCGATCCGCTCTTGTGAGTCGGGGTCGACAACGGTCGAGACGAGGCTCGTGAGCTGGATCGAGTCGCGTCGATCCTCAAAGACCTTCAGCTCGAGCGCGCGAGAGAGGCGCTCGTTCTCTCGGTAGTCGAAGGTCTCTCCCTCGAGGTGAACAGAGGCCACGTAGTTCATGAGCTCGTGACGGAAGTCGTCCTTGCGCCCCTCAGGGATGTCGATCTTCTCCTCGATCGTGCGCATCAAGCGCTCATCCGGATCGTTCGCGATCCCGTCGGAGCCTACGACCTTCTCCTGGGTCACGTAGGCCTTCACGTTGTCGACATACTTCCCGCAGAGGCGGTCGATCGCTTCGCGGTCAGCGCAGATCGCCGCCTGCACCTCCTGCTTGATGATCTCCTCATACTCCTCGCGAGCGAGTGTAATGAGGTGGGTGTAGCGCTTGCGCGTGTCCTCATTTGAGATGAGACTGTGATGACCGAGGCCCTCCTCTAAGGCGTCGAGGACCTCGATCGGTCCCACCGTCGGGGTGTCTGAGACAAGGCAGCTCGCGAGGCTGTCCTGCACATAGCGCGGGCTGATGCCGTTCATCCCTTCGCGGGGGGCGCTGCGGCGAAGCTCCTCGACCTGCTCCGCGCCGAAGCCATTCGCGCGCTTGCCGTCATAGAGGCGCGCCTTCTGCAAGAGGCTCAGTGTCGGGTGCGTCGGATCCTCGATGCGCGTGAGGGTCGCCCAGAGGGCAGCGATCTCGAAGGTGTGCGGCGCGACCGAGCGAGTGGTGCTCCCGCAGCTGCCGAACTGGCGCTCATAGATCTTCACCTCATCTGAGGCGGCGAGGTTGTAAGGGATGTCGATCTTGATCGTCCTGTCCCTGAAGGCCTCCATCAGGTCGTTCGACTGCAGCTTCTTGTACTCGGGCTCGTTCGTGTGCCCGATGATCACCTCGTCGATGTGCGTCTGAGGGAACTTGCGCGGCTTGATGCTGTGCTCTTGCGTCGCGCCGAGGAGGTCATAGAGGAACGCGACGTCGAGCTTCAGCACCTCGACAAACTCGAGCATGCCGCGGTTAGCGACGTTGAACTCGCCGTCAAAGTTGAACGCTCGCGCGTCCGAGTCAGACCCATACTCTGCGATCTTGCGATAGTTGAGGTCGCCGGTGAGCTCGGTGGAGTCTTGGTTCTTCTCGTCCTTGGGCTGGAAGGTACCGATGCCCTTGCGCTCCTGCTCGTCGAGCACGAAGCGCTGGACGCGGACATGGCTGATGACCTTCTCCCAGTCTCCCTCGTAGCGCTCCATGAGGGTCTGATAGAAGTGACGGCTGACAGGGTCGAGGTCTCCCTCGATCTGCAGCTTGTAGTCTCTGTTAGACCGCTGATTCAATCGCTCCACGAAGGCAGGCCGCGCCTCCGCAGGGACCAACAAGATCGGGTCCTGGTTCATGGGTGAGGGCGTGACCTCACCGTCCACGTCCCAGCTGAAGGTGAAGAGTGCGCCAGCCTCAGTCCTGCTGTAGGTCTCGAGGCCGCCCTTCAAGAGCCGCGCGATGGTGCTCTTTGAGGAGCCCACGGGCCCATGCAAGAGGATCACTCTGCGCTCAGGCCCGAAGCCATGCGCGCCAGCACGGATCGTCTTGACGAGCGCGTTGAGGGCGTCATCCAACCCGAAGACCGCGTCCTTGCCGCCTCCCAAGGGGTCGCTGAAGAGTCGCCACGCGCGTCCTCCACCGGGACGCTCCTCCCAGCCGTGGTGCTCGATCATGTCGAGCATGCGCTGCCAAGCGTTGCGGCAGATGAGAGGGTTCGCATCCACCTGCTCGAGGTACTCGTAGAAGTTGCCCTCCCAATTGAGGGCTAGGAAGCGCTCTCGCTCTCGTCCTGTGTGGACGAGGTCTCTCAGGGTCTGTTCCGGGTTGCTCATCTGAATCGGCCTCTTCTGTGTCATCCGGTGGAGTGATCGCGGAGAACGGGGTCTTCCGCGTCTCCTCTTTCGGGTTCCTGCGCGCGCTGACTCAAGCACCTCTCTTGGCCCGAGACCCAGTGTCCCGCCCACGGACACGCCCATTTCTGACATGGGCGGGCCCCAGAGGACCCTTTCTGTGGCCCTTGAGTGCGGAAAAGCGGCCCCCAAACCGAGTATTCTCCCCCCGTGAGACCCCTCATCCTCTGCCTCCTATTCTCCGCCTGCGCGCCCCAAGAGGACCCCCCGGCGCCCTTGGACGCCAACGCCTTCGACGCCCAGCGCGCTTGGGATGACCTCTTGCATCAGGTCGAGCTAGGCCCGCGGCCAGCCGGGTCCCCCGCGCTTGAGGAGACACGCGTTTGGATCGCCAGCGAGCTCGAGCAGATGGGGCTCACGCCAGTGCGAGAGGACTTTCAAGCTGATACCCCGTTCGGCGCATACCGGATGGCGAACGTATACGCAGACTTCGTCACGGATCAGGCGCCTGCCGAGGAGGCTGACATCCTCGTCCTCTGCGCACACTTCGACACGAAGACGCTGAACTTCCGCTTCGTCGGGGCAAACGACGGCGCCTCCGGGGTCGCCGCGCTCCTCGAGCTCGCGCGGGTCATCACCTCTCAAGGTCCCCGCCCTATGACCTACCGCTTCCTCTTCCTCGACGGCGAAGAGTCTATGCGGCAGACCTGGGTCGACCCAGACAACACCTACGGGTCACGGCATCACGTCGAGCAGATCGCTAAACGCGGCGAGAACCTGCGGGTGCGAGCCTGCGTGGTCTTGGACCTCGTCGGCGACATTGACCTACAGCTGACGAATGAGACCTACTCTAACTCCGAGCTGCTCGAGATCTTCTTCGATGCCGCGCGTAAGGGCGGACTCGGCCAGCATGTGGACGGGCCGCCGATCCCGATCAAAGACGATCACATTCCCTTCCTGCGCATCGGCATCCCTGCCTGCGACCTGATCGACTTCAGCTACGGCGAGAACAACGAGCACTGGCACAGGCCCTCAGACCTCCCCAAGAACTGCTCGAGAGAGAGCCTCGGTGTCATCGGGCGGATCGTGCTGCTCGGCCTGCCCACGGTCGAGCAGCGCTTCAAGAGCCGCTAGTCTGACTCGGTCGCGCTAGAGACCTCTGCAGCGGTCTCTGACTCGCTCGCCTCAACCTCGACGTCTGCTTCCTCTTGGGGAGTGGCAGGCTGGAGCTCTACGACCGGCTCACCGGTCTCGTCGTCCACCGAAGCAGTCAGAGGCTCGCCCGTCTCAGCGTCCACTGGGTCTTGACCGAGGACAGCCCGCTCCACGGGGTCCTCCGCGTCAAGCTCCTCCGCGGTCTCAGGCCGAGGGATCTCGAACTCACGCGCGCGCTCCTCGTCGTAGTCCTTCAGTCGGGGGACCTCCGGGACCGGCGGCGGCTCCTCGATCCTCGGGAGCTCCTTCGCGGGGACGGCCTGCACCATGTCGGGGACGAAGTCATCGACATCGGAGAAGTCCACCTCCACTTGCCTCGAGACGCCCTTGGTCTGCATCGTCACGCCGTAGAGGCGCTGCGCGTGTGCCATCGTGCCCTTGTTGTGCGTCACGACCACGAACTGCGTACCGCCCCTGAAGGTGTCGAGCATCGCGAGGAAGCGCTGCACGTTGGCGTCGTCGAGGGCGGCGTCGACCTCGTCAAGGATGCAGAAAGGGCTGGGCCTGGACTCGAAGACGCTGAAGAGCAGAGCGAGCGCCGTCATGGTCCGCTGCCCACCTGAGAGCAGGCCGATGGGCAGCATCTCGCGCCCGGGAGGACGCGCGACGATCTCGACGCCTGCGTCGAGGACCTCCTCGTCATCCGCCAAGCGGATGTCGGCCTTTCCGCCTCCGAACATCTGGCGGAAGATACGCTGGAAGTTCTCCCGGACCTCGTTGAAGGTGTCGAGGAAGAGGCGCTCGGACTCCGTCTCGATGCGCGCGATGGTGTCGACGAGCATCTTCCGCCCTTGGACGAGGTCGGAGACCTGACCCTTCAAGAAGTTCAGCCTGTCAGCGACGCCCTCTAGCTCATCGAGCGCCTCTGTGTTCACCGGGCCGATGCGGTCCAAGGTGCGCTTGAGGTCGCGCACCTCCCGCTCGAGCTCCTTCATGGCCTTCGGGACGCCGGTCAACCCGTCGATCTCCTCGAAGCCGTGCGAGAGGTCTCCAGAGTCCAACTCCAGCTCCTCAGCGGCGCGCTCGAGGACCTCAGTGCGAGCGAGCTCATGACGCTGCTCTTCCAGGCGCAGCTCCCCGATCGCGAGGGTCGCCGTCTCCATCTGATGGACAGCCGAATCACGGCCTTCGCGCAGCTCGTCTAGGGCGCCCCTAGCGGCCTTGTTGCGGTGCCTGAGCTCCTCGAGCAGGGCGTCCGCATCGGCGCGCTCTGCCAGGAGCTTCGCAGAGTCCTCAGCGATCTTCTCAGCCTCCTCTGTTGAGGACTGTGCGATTCCCTTGTGCTCAGTGGACTGCTGTGAGACCCGCGTCTGCTCGCTCACATAGTCGCCGATGAGGCGCTCGAGGTCGCCAGCTCTGCGCTCGATCCCGGCCGAGGCCTCAGCCAAGCGAGTGCGCTCGACCTCCACCGCGCCCTGAGTGCGGGCGCGCTTGTCGCGCTCCTCCTCAAGGGACCTGCGCCGATCCTCTAGCTCTTGAAGCTTCCCGTTCTCCCGCTCAAAGGTCTCTTCAGCGACTCGCAGGGCATCCTCAGAGGAGCGAATCCCACCCTCTAGTCCAGCTGTCTCGCTCGCGACCTGCTCGTGCTCACGCTGAGCGTGCTCGAGCCCTTGCGCGGCATCACCGACGCGCGAGGCCGAGGACTGCTCTGCAGCCATAGCCTCAGCGCACTCCTCGCGGGCTGATTCGAGCTCTGCGGTGATCTCAGCGCCGGCGCGCTGCACAGTGGCCTTTCGAGCCTGGAGGCTCGAGAGGTCACCTTCGAGGGCTTCGAGCTCGGAGTCGAGCTGAGCGACCTCGGCCGTAAGCTCCTCGATCTTAGCCCGTCGACCAGCGAGCCCTTGGGTCAGGCGGCGCTCGCCAGCGATGACGCCGCGCGCATCGACGAGCTCCCCTGCGGGGGTCACGCAGCGCCACTCACCCTCGCGGGCGAGGACGCCGAGGCCAGCCTCTACGCTCTCCACGAGGAGGACGTCGCCCAAGAGGGCGTTCGCAAGGGCCTCATGGCCAGGCTCAACTCGGATGTGCTCGACGAGGGCGCCCAAGGTGCCCAAGCGGGACGCAGCAGCGGCGACGTCTACGCGCGGCGCGGCGACGCCGATCCCCCGGCCGAGGGCCATGGCGCAGGTCCCCTCCTCCTCACTCCGAAGCCACTCCACGACCTTCAGGGCCGCGTCTGTGCTCTCAACGAGGAGAGCGCGGGCGCGCTCTCCTAAGACCGCGTCCAAGGCACGGGCGTGCTCTGTGTCTGTCTGCAGTCGGTCTGCGACGAGGCCTTTGAGCTCAGCTGCTGAGATGGGTCCGCCCCCGGCCTCAACGGCCGCGGCGAGGACGCCCTCCTTCATCCCCTCGAGCTCCTCCTCACGATCAGCGAGGGAGTCCGCGCGACTCTGTGAGGCTGCGCGCTCGACCTCGAGCTCAGAGCGTCGATGGGTAGCGGCCTCAGCGCTCTCCATCAGCTCGCTCAGTTCAGCCTCGACCCGCGCGCCAGCCTCCTCGGCGAGACGCTGACGCTCCTTCGCAGCGAGCGCGGCGGCTTGCGCACGCTCATGCTCTTGCTTGGCGCCGTGCTCTACCTCTCGCGACTCTTGGAGGCGAGCCTCTGCTCGGGCCACGCGCTCACCGATCCCCTCGAGCGCCTTGCGCTGGTGCCCGAGCGTGTTCTGCGCCTCCGTCCGAGCGTGCAAGGCTTCAAGTACGACTGAGTTCTGCTCCTCAACCTCTTCGCGCGCCTCGCGGTAGCGGCGGGTCGCGTCTCGTGAGCCGTCGTGTTCCTCGCGGACCTTCGCCTCGATCACAGCGAGCTCTGTCATAAGCTCGGCTCGCTCTGCGCCGAGAGAGACGAGCTCCTCACGACGCCGCCGGATCTCGGACTCGAGCTCAACAGCGCGCTTAGACTCCTCCTCAGCGGAGGCCTCTAGCTCCAAAGCCCGAGCGGCCAGCTGGCGACGGCGCTCATCCATCTCACGGCCGTCTCCCTCGAGGCGAGAGACCTCCTGCCCTGCGCTCTCCAGCTGCGCTCGGAGCGCCTCCTCTTCGCGCTCTCTCAGGCTGACCTCCTGCTCCACCTGCTCGCGGCTGGTGCGCATCGAGTCGAGCCCTGTCTCGCTCTCCTTCATCCGGCTGCGGACTTCGGCGAGCTGCGTGGAGAGCTCATGGTGCTGCTGCTCAAGGTGACGGGTCCTGAGGGTGCGCCACTTGTCTCGCACCTCGACGTAGCGCCGCGCCTTGCCGGCCTGGAGCTTCAGACTGCGCTCGCGCCCCTCGAGCTCGCGCACCACGTCCTCGAGCCGCTCCATGTCTTGTTGGACACGATTGAGCTTGAGCTCGCACTCGTGCTTGCGCTGGCGGTAGCGGCTGATCCCTGCCGCCTCCTCGAAGATGCGCCGGCGGTCGATGGGGTTCGAGGAGAGCACGGCGTCGATGCGTCCCTGCTCCAGCACGGAGTAGCCCCTGCTGCCAAGCCCGGTGTCGAAGAGCATCTCTCGCACGTCCTTCAGGCGCACCTGCTCTCCGTCGATGAGGTACTCCCCCTCGCCGCTCTTAAAGACGCGCCTGGTGATCGCGACTTCTGCGCCGCGCCGCTCGATCGTCCCGCAAGAGTTGTCGAGGATGACGCAGCCCTCCGCGAAGGACATGCCCGAGCGGCTCGTGGACCCTTTGAAGATGACGTCCGTCATCTCCTTGCCGCGCATCGAGGTAGGGCGCTGCTCGCCGAGGATCCAGCGGATCGCGTCGACGACGTTGCTCTTGCCGCAGCCGTTGGGACCGACGATGCCGGTCATGGTGTGGTCACCAAAGTCGAAGACCGTGCGGTCCGCGAAGGACTTGAAGCCCAAGAGCTCGAGTCGTTTCAGGCGCATGCGTGGGGGCGTGTGGGGATGGGGTCAGGAGAGAGACTCGGGAGCCGAGTTCTCTACGTCGAAAGGGAGTGCCGCATCGTGAGCGGCAGAGGAAGGCTGGTCTTTGCCCACAGCGGATTGCCGCCGCAGGCGGCGGCGCTCATCGCTGAAGGCGCGGAGGAAGTTCAGGTCCACGCACGCACTCTGCTCTTGGGGTTCGAGGAGCACGCCGGCGCGGATTGTAGAGAGCAGCTCGGCTAGGGCAGCTGGTCCCTGCTCGAGGAGGGCCCCACCGTAGCCAGCGGAGAGGCCTCGGTCCACGACCGCTTCCCCACCATCTCGCTCGAAGAGGAGGGGCTGCGAGCCTCCACCATCCGCCAAGCCGAGCTCAGCGAAGCGCAGCGCGGCAGCCTCAACGCCGCCGGTCACCATGCAGGTGTCCACTCCGTGCTCCATGCCGAAGCGACGGACCGCCTCAGCGCAGACGCCGAGGAGCCGCGCACCTTGAGCCGGGCGCACTTCACCGTCAGCGAGGATCGCCAAGCCCTCGGCTAGACCAACGGGCGCCACGGTGTAGCGAGCGCGCACCCGCACGCCGCCGACCCGTTGAGGGACGTGCCCGCGCTGCCACTCGGCTAAGGTCGCGAGACCGCCGAGGGCCTCCATCAGGAGGTCACTCAGAGAAGACAGCGCGCTCTCCTCTCGCCAAGGTCCCACGCGGCGGGCGAGGCGCGCGAAGTCTAAGGCGACGACGCCCCCCACAGCGATCGCGCCGGTCTCTTGAGCGCGGCGCCGACAGACCTCCCCGACCACCTCTTCAGCCTCGCCACCAAAGGTGGGGATGAGCAGGCGCCGCTCGAGGAGGCGCTCAAGGGTCGGCTCGATCTCAGGAGAGTGCTGCGCGGCGCCATCGAGCTCCTCGAGGTCCGCGTAGAGGCGCGAGGTGAAGAGGTCTGCCCCCTCTGTGTCGTCGAGCCGCAAGAGCTCCTCTGCTAAGCGACAGAAGACCGCAGGCGAGCGGCGACCGAGGTTCGCGAGGTCGATCCGGCGACCCGCTGCGCGCGCGGTCGCGCGGGCGGCGAGGAGCCAAGAGAAGAGCGGACTTGTAGCGTCACCGCTCCGACCACGGGCCAGAGAGGCGAAGATGCTGGCGGCGCCCTCAATGACGACGCCACGTGAGAGGGAGGGCAGGAGACCCGCGACCTCGTCAAGGAGCTGGAAGGGCGCCTTCGCCCCAGCAGCTGCAGGCAAGAGCACCTCTGCGGGGACAGCGAGCTCACCAAAGCCGTGGATGCTCTCCTCTCCGACGAGATGCAGCGAGCCCTCGACGTGGCGCGCGAGGAAGCGCTCACCCAAGACCTCCTGGCGCGCCCAACGACCGAAGAAGGCGGCACCTAGGGCTCGATCTACGGGCGCGCCGGTGTCAAAGGCACCGTTCAGATGCCTCTCAAACTCCCGGCGAGAGAGGGAGACGGGCT
>Ga0208624_1000092_pt1 | contig 46755 bp, 34 predicted proteins | sample Knorr_S23_td_DCM_FD_185607 | JGI IMG/M metagenome (GOLD analysis project Ga0208624, IMG submission 185607) | Marine microbial communities from Southern Atlantic Ocean transect - Knorr_S23_td_DCM_ad_71m_LV_A (SPAdes) (version 2) | ecosystem: Environmental > Aquatic > Marine > Oceanic | place... | reverse complement strand
CTCAGGGATCACGACGATCAACGTCCAGCAGGGCTCTGGTTGTGTGATCGGCGCTCGCGGCCACATCGTGAAACCTTTCGGGCGGACCGTTGAGGAGATGAGCGTCAAGCCGCGGGCCGGGATGGTCCTCTCTGCTTCACCGAAGCGAGGTAAGTCGCGCGCGACCCAAGCGCAGGCGCTGCGCGGCGCCTTCACCGGGCTCAAGCGCTACCTCGAGGGCACCGTCGCGGCAGCGAAGGCTGGTGACGACTACGCCAAGCGAGAGGCTATGTACCAAGGCCGTGAGCCTGATGAGGAGACCATGAAGGGTCGAGACCTCGACTGCTCAGCTTGGAAGGTCGAGGGAATGAAGCTCGTGCCTCGCTGGGAGATTGACGAGAAGCAGGCGCCGCTGGTCTCCCTGGTTGAGGGCAAGATCCCCGCCTTCATCTACTGCGGTGGGGCGATGGACGTGCGCGTCGCGATCGAGATCGCAGAGTCGAATGGCTTCCTGCACAAGACCACCCTCGTGGTCTCGGGCGACTGTGACCGCGCGGCCTCATGGATCGCCGAGCGTGGCATCGCGGTCATCATCACCGGCTCGTTGACCCGCTCCGAGATCAACGAAGAGACGGATGAGATGGAAGACGTCTTCATCCCCAAGGTCTACGCGGACGCTGGCGTGCGCTTCGCCTTGCGCTCAGCGAACTCGACGACCCAGAGCCTCGCCTACCAAGCCGCCCGATGCGTCTCTCATGGTATGAGCCGCGAGGACGCCATGCGCGCGATCTCGGTCACGCCCGCTGAGATCCTCGGCGTCGCCAAGCGCGTCGGGACCTTGACCGCAGGCATGGACGGGAACGTCGTCCTCTATAGCGCTGACCCCTTCTCTGTAGAAGGCGTCGTCCAGCGCGTCGTCATCGAAGGTGAGGCGGTCTACGACCGCGCCACGGACTCTCGCGTCCGTCACCTCGAAGAGGGCATCGCCCCTGACAACACCGAGCAGATCGACCCGAGAGCTAGAGAGTACGCGGGCGATGGCGAAGGTGACGATGGCGACGCCGGAGAGGAGGACTGAGGTCGATGCAGCTCTTAAGCCTCTTAGCCCCCCTGCTCCTCGCGAGCGGTGACGGTCCGGTCGTCTTGCGCGCCGGGACCGTGCACCTCGTAGAGGACGGGGTCGTGCTTGAAGACGGGGCGGTGTACATGCGCGACGGCAAGATCGTCAGCGCAGGCGCCGACCTCGAGACACCCGCGGGCGTGACCGAGATCGACTACGGCCCTGACGCCGTGATCATCCCTGGGATCGTCGCGGCGGACTCCACCCTCGGAGACACCGACGCCTCGCCGCGCACAGCCGACCTCGGCGTCCGCGCAGAGGACAACTTCAACCCGTTCACGAGCTATGGGTCCTACCTGCGAGCCGGCGTTACGACAGCCTATGTCGCGCCCGCGCGCGGGCGCCTGATCGCCGGACAGAGCGCTGTCGTGAAGCTCTCTGACAAGCGCGGCGAGTCACGGGTCGTGAAGGCTGGCGCTGCCCTGCACGGAGCCATCACCTCTGAGGCTCGGAGCACGCCGGGCTATTGGGAGCCCCCGATCCCCGCGACCGTTGATGTCGGCATCGGAGTGCCGCAGAAGCAGCTCCCCGCCTCAACTATGGGCGCGGTCATCGCGCTCGAAGAGCTGATGGCTTACGCCAAGGGTGGAGCGGGAGCTGATGAGTACGGCGCCGCGGTAGGCCCTGCTCTCGCAGAGTGGATCCAAGCGAGCGGCTCATGGCGTCTCGCCGCCGCGAGCGTGGCAGAGATCCAAGCCCTCCTCGACTTCGCGACCTCAAACGAGGTGCCGCTCGTCATTGACGGCGCGTCGGACGCGGGCGGGCTCGCTGATGAGATCGCCGCCTCAGGCGCGCACGTCGTCCTCAAGGTTGATACGCAGGCGAGCCTCGCTGACCGCGGTAAGGGCCCCGATGCTCGCTGGCAGATCGCGCCCGACGCGGTCGCCTTGGCTGAAGCAGGCGTCTCCTTCGCGATCTCAAACCGGAGCGCTACTCAGACGCTCTTCTCTGCTGCGCTCGCCGCGGAGCGCGGCCTCTCAGAGGCAGACGCGCTGCGTGCGATCACGCTCTCCTCAGCTCACATCCTCGGCGTCGCAGATAGCGTCGGCAGCATCAAGGCAGGCAAGGACGGAGACGTCGTCGTCTTGAACGGCTCACCTGCCGCGGCCACTTCGAGCGTCCTCGCGACTTGGGTTGACGGCGAGCTCTCTTGGGAGTCTGGCTCAGAGACCACGTATGTCCTTGAGGTCGACGAGCTGCACATCGGTGATGGTGAGGTCCTCGCCCCTGGTCAGCTCCTCATCTCGGGTGGAAAGATCGCAGAGATCGGCCGCGTCGTCGCTCGCCCAGCTGGCTGCCGTGTCGTCCGAGGCGCCGCAGCGATGCCGGGTATGATCGACGCGCGAGGTCACCTCGGGCTCGAGGGCTCACAGCGCTCTCCGAACAGCAGCGTCGGGATGACCAGGCTCTTTGAGCCGGGCGATGAGACGGACCGGCGCGTGGCAAAGGCCGGCGTGACGACGGTCGCTCTGACCCAGCGCTCGGTCGGAAACCTCGCGCTCGCTACCGCCTATAAGCCCGCGGCCTCGAGCGTCGAGAAGATGCTCGTCAAGGACCCCGCGGTGATCTACCTCAACTGGGCCAGCTCGGACCCTTTCAGCGCCGGCAGCGCAGTGCGCCAAGCTCTTCAAAAGGGCGCTGACTACAAGAAGTCCTGGGATGAGTATGCGAAGGCCGTCGCCGCTTGGCGTCCGGAGCCCCCCAAGGACGAGGACGAAGAAGAGGAGGATGAGGAAGAGGCTGAAGAGGAAGAGGAGGAGGAAGAGAAGAAGCCTCGTAAGCCGAAGCCGATCCCGCCCTTCAGCCTCACAGGCGTCTGGGAGGGCGAGTCGGACGGCGCGCGCTTCCGCCTTCAAGTCAACCAAGACGGTGAGTCGATCACCGCTCGCCTGCGCTGTGACTCCGTCTCAAAAGAGGTGGTTGATCTCACCGGGGAGCGCGTCGAGCACGGCGTCAAGATGAGCGGCCTCGCTCCCGAGGGAGAGGTCAGCTTTGAGGGCTCCACAGAGGAGAGCAACACGGATGGCATCGCCTTTAAGGCGACGACCAAGCTCGGGGAGTCCTCCCTTGAGGTCAGCCTTGAGCGAACCTCAGAGGAGTACCGAGTCGCACGTCGTCCGAAGCTAGAGAAGGGGGAGCCCACGGCGCCCGCGCCTAGGGGTTACCCCAAGCGCCCCAAGTTCGACCCGATACAGGAGCCGATCAAGGCCGCGATGGAAGGTCGCGGTCGACTGATGGTCTCCGTGAATCGGTCGAAGGAGATCCTCGACTGCGTCGCCGCTTGTAACGCCTACGGCATCAAGCCGGTCCTCGTCGACGCGAGCGGCGCAGCGAGCGTCGCGAGCAGCATCAAGGGCAAGGTCACGGGCATCATGCCGACCTCTCCCGGCGGGGCGGTCTCGCTCTCTCTGAGCGGGATCCCTGTCGCCTTCGGCAGCAAGGCTGAAGAGGGCGCAGCAGGCCTCCATTACTACGTCACCTCAGGCGTCCGCAGCGGGCTCTCCCCGACGGTCGCCGTGCGCTCTCTGACCTCAGACGCTGCAGCGATCTTGGGCATCCACGATCGCGTGGGTGCGCTCAGGCCCGGCCTCGACGCAGACGTCTTGCTCTTAGACGGGAGCCCGACGTCGCTCGGCTCAAGCGTTGAGCGGGTCTGGGTCGCTGGAGAGGAGATCAAGTGAGGACCTCAACGATGAGAGACACCATGAAGAAGCTCAGCTCACTACTCGCCGCGCTCGCGGTCACGACAGTCGGCGCGCTCGCCTCTGAGACGAGGTCTACTGCACCCGGTGAGCCGGGCGCGGAGGGCGGCCTCGCGATCCTGACGAAGAAGGCGATCTGCGTGCCCCTTGAGGGACCGCAGGTCGTGAACAACGCGGTAGTCCTCATCCGTGACGGGAAGATCGAGGCGGTCGGGCCGAAGTCCAAGACCGAGATCCCTGCGGGTTACGAGGTCTTTGATGCAGGCGAGAACTGGGTCATGCCCGGCATGGTTGATCTGCACTGCCACGTGGCGGGCACCTTCGACCTGAACGACATGGTCTACCTGACCAACCCTGGGATCAGGGCCTCCACCGCGGTCGTCCCGGAGTACGGCGCGCTCAAGCGCGGCGTCGCCGGCGGCGTCACGAGCGTGCTCTTCATCCCAGGCTCCGGCACGAACGTCGGCGGCCAAGGCGTCTTGGTGAAGACGGCGCTGCCTACGTACGAGGAGATGCTGATCAAGAACCCGGGGTCGATGAAGCTCGCGCAGGCAGGCAACCCCGAGCGCTTCATGTTCGGCGTCGGCCGCTCCTTCATGAACTTCAACACTCGAAACACTTTCAGGCGCGGCGTGGCTTACGCCAAGCGCTGGGAGGCTTACGAGCGCGGTGAGGGAGAGCGCCCTGAGAAGGACATCCAGTTCGAGGTGTTCCGTGACCTCATGCGCGATGAGATCCGCGTCTCGACTCACACGCAGATTTACCAGGTCGTCAACATGACGATCCGGATGATCGCGAAAGAGATGGGCGTCCCGGTGTTCATCGACCACGGCACCTTCGACGGTTGGCGCGCGGGCGACCTCGCCTATGAGGCTGGGGTGAACGCGATCCTCGGCCCCAGAAACATCGACGTCCCCACTGCGAGCTTCATCAACTGGAGCGGCAGCAACCCTGAGCGCATCCAAGGCGTCGCTGCGGGTTATCAGGAGATGGGGCACAAGATGATCGGCTTCAACACGGACTCGCCGGTCATCCCACAGGAGGAGCTGCAGCTCCAAGCCGGGATCGGCATGCGCTATGGCTTCGACGACACAAACCTCGAGGCGGTGCGCGGACTCACCATCGTCCCTGCGGTCACGGCGCGCATTCATAAGCGGGTCGGGAGCTTGGAGCCTGGCAAGGACGCCGACGTGCTCATCATTACGGGGCACCCTGCGGACCCGCGCTCTTCGGTGGAGACGGTCTTTATCGAGGGCCAGAAGGTCTACGACCCGGCCATTCAGCGGAGGCGTTGGTAATCACGAGCCAAGGCACAGCTCGGATGAGGGGGGCGGCGCGAACAGCGCTGGCGCTGCTCATCTCCGCGTGGGCGCTCCCGGCGCCCGCGCAAGAGACCGCGCAGGTCCTCTATGCCCAGAAGGCGCTTATTTGCGGCGTCGAGGGTGACGAGACGATCAACCGCGCTGCCTTGGTGTTCCGTGACGGGCGCATCGAGGCGATCGGCCGTCGCGGTGAAGTGGAGGTGCCCGAGGGTGCGGTCGTCCATGATCTCGGGGCGCGCTGGATCATGCCGGGCATGATCGATCTGCACTCGCACATCGCAGGCTCTGGTCTCAACGACACGGTCTTTCAGTGCAACCCTGGTCTCCGGGCGAGCTCGAACATCATCCCGCACAACCCGCGCATGAAGCTCGGCATGTTGGCAGGGGTGACGACGATCCTCTTCATCCCTGGCTCAGGTTCAAACATTGGCGGTCAGGGCGTCTTGCTCAAGACGGGCCCAGGCGGCTACGAGGACGCGCTGGTGCGCGCTCCGGGCTCGCTAAAGATCGCGCAGGGCGACAACCCGAAGCGCTGGGGCTACGGGATGCAGCGGACGCTGATGAATCATCACATCCGCACGACCCTCAGGAAGGGCAAGGCTTACGCCAAGCGCTGGGAGGCCTATGAGCGCGGGGAAGGAGAGCGGCCCGAGCGTCGCTTGGACCTCGACATCTTCCGCGAGCTCGAGGCGAAGCGGACGCAGATCTCGACACACACGCAGTACTACCAGGTCGTCTTAGCCTCTCTGAACATCCTCACGGGTGAGTTTGGTTACGACGCGTACATCGACCACGGCTCCTTTGACAGCTGGCCGCTCTCGTGGAAAGCGGAAGAGCTGGGCGTCGCCGCGATCCTTGGTCCGCGGGAGGTCCTCTGGCCGCGCCTCAACACCTACCCTAAGGATGGGCGGGTCGAGGGCTCGGCGTGGGGTTTCCAGAAGGAGGGGCACCCGCGCATCGGCTTCAACACAGACGCCCCCGTCGTCCCGCAAGAGGAGCTGCCGCTGCAGTCAGCGATGGGCGTCCGCTACGGCTTCGACAACACACACTTCGCCGCAGTGCGCGGCGTAACGATCGTCCCGGCTGAGGTCGCGGGGATCGACCACCGCGTCGGCTCGCTCGCTGCGGGTAAGGACGCAGACATCTTGGTCGTGACCGGCGACCCCTCTGATCCGCGCCACGCGGTCGAGGTGGTCTGGGTCGAGGGTGAGATGGTCTCTGACGTGCGCGGTGAGAGGGGCGAGGGGCGCGAGGGGGTGCGGCAGTGGTAGCCCTCGCAGGACTCCTGTGCGCCGCGATCTCTGCCTCCCCTGCCGAGGGGCTCGCGATCCAGTGCGCCAAGATCCTCACGATGAACGCAGAGGACGCTGTCCACGCGCCCGGCATGGTCTGGATAGAAGACGGAGCCATCAGCTATGTCGGCGGGGTCCGTGATGTCCCTGCAGGGTGGACGCTCCTCGAAGAGGACGAGATGTGGGCGATGCCCGGCATGGTCGACCTCCACACGCACATCCACTCAGGCGGGTTCGCAGACACCAACGACATGGTGCACTCCGTGAACCCAGAGCTGCGCGCGCACCCGGCGCTGCGCCCTGCCAACAGGCTGGTCAAGTTGGCCTGCTCCTCTGGGGTCACTTGCTTGCTCGGGATCCCCGGCTCGGGCACGAACATGTCCGGCTTCGGCGTGCTCTATAAGACGAAGACCTCCGGCAGCTTTGAGGAGGTCGTCTGGAAGCGCGTCGGCGGGCTCAAGGTCGCGCAAGACTCCAACCCTGCGCGCCGCGCCGGCACAGAGGGCTGGGGCAACTGCCGCGCCTCGATGGGATGGACGCTCGAGGACGTCGCGGGCAAGGCGCTGGGCGCTCGCCGCGAGGGGCGTAAAGACCCCGCGCTTGAGAGCCTCGAGAAGGTGATGCACCGCGAGCTGCCCGTCTTGATTCACACCGCTGGCTCTGAGGGGGTCGTGAACACCGCGCGCATGTGGAGCCGCAAGTACGACACGCAATGCGTCATCAGTCACGGCAGCTTCGACGGCTGGAAGGCTGCCTCCGCGATCGCGGAGTGGGGCGTGCCTGTGAACCATGGGCCTCGCACCATGGACTACTTCTCTAGCCGCAACGGGCGGCTCAACGGCACAGGGGCTGAGTATGACGCCGCAGGCGTCCCGCTCTTCTCTCTGAACACAGACTCGAGCGTGATCCCGCAGGAGGAGTTCTTCCTCCAAGGCGCGATGACAGCTCGCTTGGGCGGAGATCCGTATCGGATGCTGCGCGCCCTCACCATCCACCCCGCTGAGTCCTTCGGACTCGCAGAACGCGTCGGGAGCTTAGAGGTCGGCAAGGACGCCGACGTCGTGCTCTACGACGGAGACCCGCTGGACACCCGGACGCGCGTGATGCGCGTTTGGATCGACGGCGAAATGCAATTCGACCGGGAGGCGTCACAGGCCTTCTTCTAGGTCTGACCTCTCGAGTGAGAAGAACTATGAAGAAACGAACGACCCACCTGCTCCTGTTCGCGGGCCTCATGGCCCTCCAGCCCACCGCCCAAGCAGGCGACCTCTTCGCCGTTCAAGTCGAGCGTGCGGAGACGGTCTCTCACGGGACCATCGAACACGCTGTCATCCTCATTGAGGGCGACAAGATCGTCATGATCGGTGAGGACCTGCCTATCGACAGCGGCATCCCCGTGATCGACAAGGACCCGGGCTGGGTCGCGACCCCTGCGCTCGTGAACCCTTACTCGAGGATGGGCCTCTCGAGCCGCGGTCCGAGCGGGCTGAACCCGCAGCGCAAGGTCTCGGGTGAGCTCTACACCGGCGGCATCTCGAAGAGCGTCCTTGAGGCTGGCGTCGGGACAGTGGGCCTCTACCCCGCGGGAACTGGCATCCCTGGCCGCGCGGTCGCTGTCCGCACTTGGGGCTCCGGCGACGCGCGCATCTTGCGTGACGATGTCTACATGAAGGCGATGATGCGCTCCGACTCGTCCTCTAAGAAGACCTGGAGGAAGGGCTTCGAGGAGGCAGACGAGCACAAGGAGAAGGAGGCCAAGAACCGCGAGAAGTGGGAGAAGGACCGGGAGAAGCTCGAGAAGGACGCCAAAGACAAGGACGACGCGGAGAAAGCGAACAAGGCGAAGGAGGAGCTGAAGAAGCCCTACGTCCCGCTCACCCCCAAGCCCGCCGCTGCTGCCTTTATGTCTCTACGAGACGGCGAGCTGACCGCGCTCATCGGCATCAGCAAGTCTTCTGACTACATCCACTTCCTCGACGCCCTCGGTGAAGAAGACGTTCAGTGGTCACTCCACGTCCCCATCTCTAGAGAGTCAGACCTCTTCCACGTGAAGGGCCAGGAGACGCTCAAGGGGAGGCACGTCATCATGACCCCTGCCTTCAGCTATCACCCTGGCACGCTCCGCCGCAGGAGCATGGCAGCTGAGTTCGTGGAGGCTGGGGCTCACGTCGCCTTCGTACCGACCTCTGATTCGACCAGCGCCCACGAGTCTTGGTTGCGCGATGTTGGGCAGCTCGTGAGAGCTGGGCTCGACCCGCACGCCGCCCTGCGCGGAATGACCCTCAACGGCGCGGAGGTCCTGCGCGTCGACGAACACGTGGGCAGCCTCGACGAGGGCAAGCACGCGAACATTCTCTTCTTCGACGGCGACCCCTTCGCCGCGACGACCAACCTCGAGGCCGTCCTCATGGAGGGCGACTTCATCACCGGTGAGGTGAACCGATGATCCGCTTCCAAGCACGACTTGTCTCGGCCTTCGTGGCCCTCGCCCTCGCTCCCGCGCTGCCCGCCCTCGGCGCCGCGGCTCCCTCTGATGATGAGGGTGCTGCGCCGGAGAAAGAGGAGCCCAAGGATCGCTACCTCGTCGTCGTCGGCGCGGACATCCACACGGGAAAGGGGGAGGTCCTGCGCGACGGACGCCTGCTCGCTAAGAACGGGAAGATCGTCGCGATCGGTTACGACGACTTCGAAGTCCCCGGGCTCGATTACGACCGCGACGTCCCTGCAGAGGAGCGCGGCTACGAGCTTGAGATCATCGACGCCTCGAACGTCCCCAACGGTCGCGTTTACCCGGGCATGGTCGCCTTCTCCACGTCAGGCCTGCTCGGAGGGGGCGGTGACTATCGGGACTCCATCGACATGTTCAATCGGAACATGCTCCTCGGCCTCGCGTCAGGGATCACGACTACAGGGCAGTCGTCCTCTACCGCCAAGCTCAAGCGCTACGTGCCCAATAGCGCTGGTCGCGACTACGACTTCGACGGCGTCGTGATCGGTGGTAAGACCCTCAGCACTGTGTCTTGGGGCAGCGCTGCCTCGAAGCGCAGCTTGCGAGAGAAGCTCTCCGGAGCGGCCGCTTATCTGCGGACATACCGTCAGTGGCAGGTCGACGTGAAGAAGGATAAGGAGCTCAAGGAGCCCTCCAAGTCTGGAGTGGACTCGACGATGCTCTCCGTGTTGCGCGGAGAGACCCTAGCTCGCTTCAGCGCCGACTACCAAGACGACCTCTCCGGGATCGCGAAGATCGCGATGGAGTACGGCTTCCGTCCCGTCATCGCTGGGTGCCGCGAGGGGTGGGTAGTCGCAGATGAGCTCGGCCGCGCAGGCGCTATGGCTGTGCTCACACCCAGGACCAGGCGAGCCAAGGATGAGGAGCTCATGGCTGCCGGAGGTTCGAGCATCGAGAACGCTGCGATCCTTCACTCTCATGGTGTGCAGATCGCGATCATCCCGGGATCTCGGGGTATCGACCTCGGCGGCATCGCTGGCCGAGACATCATGCACCTGCCGATCGAGGTGGGCTTTGCGATCCGCGGCGGGCTGCCTGAAGACGCAGGCTTGGCCTCTGTTACCACGGTCCCTGCGCGACTCCTCGGCGTGAGCCACCGCGTCGGCACCTTAGAGGTCGGCAAGGACTGCGACCTGATCGTGACGGACGGAGACCTGCTCCACTACCAGACCTTCGTCCAATACACGGTGGTCGACGGCGACCTCGTCTACGACAAGCAGGACGAGCTCTACTTCGCTCACATCCGCCCTCGCGACGACTCGCTCCTGGCCCCGCTGGTTCCCTTTGACCCGGCAGAGGTGCCGATCGAAGAGGAGGAGAGCGAAGGTGACAGCGAAGAGGGGGAGACTGAGGACGAGGACGAGTGAGCCTCACCTCCTCGTCTTAGATCTCAGCGCCGATCCGAGCGCCAAGCAGACTCGATGCCCTCGATGTCTGTGTTGTAGACCCTCCTGAACACGGCCTCCCAGTAAGCCACTGGGTTCGTCGTGTTGTTGGGTCTGCGCAGCTCTCCTAAGAGCTCCGGGAAGCGTCGCTGCCAAGTCCCTGTAGCGAGGAAGCCGACCACCTCACCAGCGAGCGCGTAGCGACCCTCTGCTGAGCCAGCGTGGCCAGCGTGCAAGAGGTGAGGGCTGCTGATGATCTCACGTAGCGTCACAAGGAAGGGTCGGTCAAACTGCCGTCCTCTCCGCTCGAAGTGGACCGCGAGACCTTCATGGAACCACGCGCTGGTGTTCTTGACGCCTAAGCGATGCGTGAGGAGCTGGTGCGCGGCCTCATGTCGCAGGGTGCGCTGGCCTGCGCGGTCAGAGCCTCGGTACGTAGCGATGTAGTCACCCCATGCGTGCCCTGAGGTGGCCCTGGCCTCTCGGGGGCTCCAGCCGGTCTGACGCGTGGTCCAGCGGATGTACTCTTCACGGTCTGCGAGGAGTACGACAGCGAGGGGCCTGTCTGAGGAGGAGGAGGAGAAGGGGAAGAGTCGCTTGAACTCGTTGTAGATGGGCTCTAGTTCACGATCGAGGAAGGTCCTGGCCTCGTCGGAGTTGAGCAAGGTCGTGTAGAGCCTGTAGTTCTCGGACTCAAGGACGTGAACCTTGTGGCTCCAAGATAATGGGAAGTAACGCCCCGGATCGTTGTGCTTTGCTAGGAGGATGTGCTCCCTCGGGGCAGAGTAGACATACTTCTTGCCTCCCCAAGGGGGACCTATGAGGTAGGCCAAGAGGGTGACCAGGCCTAGAAGGCTAGCGGTACGGAGCAGCATGGTGGGGACGGCGAAACGTGGGGATGGAATACCGTAGACAATGAGGCGCCTTATAGGAAGTCTTATTTTGAGGCTTCAGACTTCCTTATGTTTGTGAATCACAGGCGACGTGAATAAGCTAACCTCGCTTCCCTGCGGGATTTACCGCGCCGGACCCTCCTCTATGCTGGGTCACATAGCCCCACAAACGCATCATGAACCTGCGTGATCTACTGCGCGTCATCGGCCCTGGCCAAAAGAGCCTTCGCAACCTGAGCCTGGAAGAGGCTCATCGCGCCTTCGAGATCATCCTCTCTGGCGAGGAATCCAGCGCCCGCATGGCAGCCTTCTTGGTGAGCCTGAAGGCCAAGGGGACGACCGTGGAAGAGCTGCGCGGCTTCGCTGCGGCTGCCCGCGGGCGGGCGAAGGTCCCCTGCGTTGGCGTCCCTGGCCTGGTCTCGATGTGCTCTCCCACAGAAGGCCAAGATGGCGTCCCCCCCTTAGATGTCGCGGCAGGTCTGATCGCTGCTGGGGCTGGTGCGCGGGTCCTCTTGCTCACGGACCGCTGCGTACCGCCTAAGCGTGGACTCACAGCAGCGAGCGTCATGGAGCACCTCGGCTGTGGCATGACATGGGACCCCTCCGAGTGCGAGGAGTGGGTCATCAAGGCGCGCTTCGGCGCATGCGCTGTGAGCGGAATGCTCCCCGCGCTCGTGCAGCTGCGCGAGCTCAGAGAGGAGATCGGGGTGCGGACTGCGCTCTCGACCACTGAGAAGCTGCTCGCACCTCCAGGCTCGTCAGTGATCGTTGGTGCGCAACCCGGCCCAGTCTTAGGTACAGCGATCGAGGTCGTCACAGGCCTTGAGCATCCGCGCGCGCTGGCGCTGCAAGGTCCTGAGGGAAGCTTGGTCCCTATGGTCTCGAAGCGAACTCGGGGGATCGAGCTCATCGAAGGTGACCTCGTCGCGATGAACGTCGAGCCGGAGGACTTCGGCCTCTCGCACACTCAAGAGCCAGAGCTCCCACTCTTCAGCTTGCCGGCTGAGGGTCAAGGTGCAGGCGACACGCCAGGCCTAGTGAAGGCAGCAGGCGAGATCACTGAGGCTGTGCTCTCTGGCGAACCCTCAGGAGCGCGAAACGCTGCCCTCCTCGGCGCCGGCCTCATCTTGAAGGCATCCGGGCGCAGCCTGACGTTAGCAGACGGCGTTGATGAGGCTGTGCGCTCTCTGGACTCTGGAGCGCCCCGAGCCGTTTTGGACCAGCTGCGCGACCTCGCAGAGTGAGACGTGCTGTTCGACCTCTCTTGGAGATTTGACCGCTGGATACGCGCGCTGCGTAGCTCTCCAAGAGACGGCGGGAAGATAGAGGGGCTCATCGTTCGTCCGGATGGGAGCGTCGCGGGCCAACGCCGTCGCGTGGAGCGGGTCGAGGTCATCCCAGAGAGCGGGATCGAGGGTGACCGCTGGGCCGATAGCCCATACGCCGAACCTGGAAATGAGGTCAGCATGATCAACGTGAACATGTTGCGTGCGCTCGCAGAGGGGGACATCGACCGCATGGCGCTCAGCGGGGACAACCTCCACGTAGACCTAGACCTCTCTCAAGAGAACCTCCCCGTAGGGACCCGCCTTTTGATCGGCAGCGCGGTCCTCGAAGTGAGCGACATCGAGCACGTGCCCTGCGGCTCCTTCGTAGAGCGCTATGGCCATACCGCGGCGAAGAGAGTGGCGCGCGCGAACAGGCTGGGCCTGAGAGGACGTGGAGTCCTCTGTCACGTGAGGACGCGCGGAGAGATTAGCGTCGGTGATTCGATCACCGTCGAGCGCCCGGCATAGCGGGCGGCCCGCTCACTTCCGAGAGATCAAGCTCGAGAGGAACAAGTCTCGCACCTCTCCTTCTCGTAGCTCGATCGAGACTGTCGGGTGCCCGGGGACGTTGACCCTTAAGTCACCAGCCGGGACGTCAACGAGCACTCGCTTGCCGGCGGATGCGTCTACGTTGAGCGCGCGATCGGGATGGGAGTTCGAGCGAACAGAGACGACCTCGACCATTCCGTCGACGTCGTCTCGGAAGAGGATGCGGGCCTTGGGCGACGAGCCCTCAAAGGTCATCGGCTGATAAGAGATGCGATAGGCGTCGATCTCTTGCTGTTCGGTGCAAGCCCCGACGATGTCTCTATAGACCTGACCGGTGATGTAGTCCTGCTCTACGTTCAAGAGCGTCCCGTTCACATGGTACTGCGCGCCGTTGGAGACATAGTGGCCTTGCACGGCGACGCTCGCGCCTCCGGGGTAACCGGTGAGGACGGCAGTGTCTTCGAACTCGCCGTCCCAGTCGTCGTCATAGATGAACATGAGCTCGCCTGTACCGACCCAGCGGACCTTCACGAAGCGTGTGTCCGAGCTGAAGAGGGTGGGGCAACCGCCTCCGACGACTTGCCAGTCGAAGTCCCAGATGCCCTGCCACTCATCGATGGGCTCGTCGACGGTCCCTGAGCTAGAGGAGGAGCCAGCAGGGTCGGACTGCTCCATGGTGCAGGCGAAGATGAGGACCACAGCGAGGGCTGTCGTCACAAGTCTGGGGAGGGCGCTCACGCGTAAAACTACCCCGCATCTGCAGAGGGGCAAATCGACCTCCGAAATTCGTCAAAAACCCCTCAGACAGGGCTGTTCCAGGCGATGCAGCGGCAGGTGACGCCTGCTTCAGCCTTCTGAAGCTCCTTGGTAGGGACGGTCTTGAGGTCGACCCCGTGCTCCGCCAAGAGGTCCGCGGTGCGGGTGAACTCCTCTGGGTAGAGGACGCGTCCCGCTAGCAGGAGGGCGTTTGCCGCTGCAGGCTCGTGGGGGTCTACCTCAAGGAGATCGACTCCACCGACGCGCTCGAGGTTTACGAGCGCAGGGTTCGCCAGCAGGAGGTCCGGAGCGACCAAGGTCATCGCCGACTTCAAGTGCAGGCAGCCTGTGACCTCCACAGCCTTCACTCTGTAGCCATGGGGCAGCAAGAGGTGTGCGAGCTCCTTCAGGCCTTGATGGTTCGTGCGGCTAGACCAGCCGACATAGACGGTGTCTCCTGCGACGAGCACATCCCCTCCGTCTAAGGTGCAGGGCTCCTCCAGCCGCAGCACTTCACGGTCTGTCGGGAGGTGTGCGGCGATCGCTTCGACCTCACCCCGCCGGGACGCTGCCCCCGGCCGAGTCAGCACTACGCACTCATCGAAGACGAGCGCGGCGTCTTCGACGAAGCATCCGTCGGGATGCTCTGGGAGCGCGGGCAGCTCGATGACCTCATCACAGAGGCCGCGCAGCGCATCGAGATAGGCGACGTGCTCTGCTCGAGCAGCCTCAGGATCAATAGGGGTTCGCTCGAAGTGAGTGAGCTCGCACGCAGCGAGCTCTGGCCCGACCCAGCGCGTCAAGGCGGTTAGCTTAGACACAGCCCCTCTCTGAAGAGCCTAGAACCAGGCCTTGTCGCCGTCGACGTAGGTAGAGACGAACTCTTCGTCTGTCTTGGTCAGGTAGATGATGCCTTCGATGAGCCCGATGATGCTCCCGAAGCCGCAGGTCACGAGGGTGATCATGATCCGCAGGATGCCACCGACTGCGTCGCCGAGGATGAATCGGTGGACTCATAAACCTCCAAGCAAGATGCCTAAGACTCCGGCGAGGACCTTCGTATCTGCTCCAGGGGTAGCGCTCATATCTGTCTCCTTCTTTCGGTTTGTAGATAGGATGGGGATGGCGAGGAGAGTTACCCCTCATGTTCTGTGCCGAACTGTCCGTAGAACTTCGCGTCGGGCCCCATAGGGCTCTCACAGTTCGTGCAGAAGCCCGCGGTCGTTGTTTGTTCTTCCACGCTCGCGCCACAAGCGTGGCAGATGACGCCAGCTTCAGCGGGGGCGAGGGCCTCGCCGCCTTTGTTGTCCTTCACCAGCATCTGCGCGAGTCAGAAGCCGACGCCGCGTTGGAACCAGCCGAGAACGGACATGAGAGCCTCCTGTGTGGGGTGGTGGAGCGGTGGGGGGGTGGCGACAGCCCGAGAACTGCCACCTGAGGTACGCACAGGATACGCTCGCATTCACTCCTTCGCAGGAGAAGGCGCGATCAAGGCGTGAGCGGAGGGGAAAAGAGGCGCACAATGGTCCCTTAAGGCCTGACCAATTCTCCTAGGTCGGGTAGAACACCGCTCACATCTCATGCAGCTCGGCTTCGTCATAGACCACTCTAGGTGCATCGGCTGTCACGCCTGCACCGTCGCTTGCAAGAGCGAGAACGGCGTCCCTGTCGGGGACTTCCGGACCTGGGTCAAGTACACAGAGACAGGGACCTTCCCTACCGTCCGTAGAGACTTCGCGGTCCTGCGCTGTAATCAATGCACAGACGCTCCCTGTGTAACGATCTGCCCTGTGACTGCGCTCGACAAGCGCCCGGACGGGATCGTCGACGTCGACCCGGCGCAGTGCATCGGCTGTAAGGGCTGCATGCACGGCTGCCCCTACGACGCGCTCTACATCAATGAGGCGACGGGGACCGCCGAGAAGTGCCACTTCTGCGCGCACCGCACTGAGCAGGGCCTGGCTCCGGCTTGTGCCGTGGTCTGCCCTACAGAGGCGATCATCCCCGGCGACTTCGATGACCCGGAGAGTCGCGTGAGCCGGATGCGCGACGAGCACTCTCTCTCGGCGCGTAAGACAGAGGCGGGCACTGGACCGAACGTCCTCTACCGTGAGGTTGATGAGTCAGGGATCGACCCCAGCCTCACAAACCTCTCGGAGGGCTTCATCTGGTCAGAGAACCCGACCGGCGACCGTGTTGACGCGCAGCTCTTTGAGGCGATGGAAGATCGGGCTGACGCGCGCACGGTCTACGACGTCCCGCGTAAGCAGCTCTGGGGCGGGAAGATCACCGGCTATCTCTTCGCTAAGTCTATCGCCGCAGGCGCGTTCCTCGCCGGCTGGGTCAGCCAGCTCCTCATGAGTAACAACGAGTGGCCTCCGCTCACAGCTGGCTACTCAATGGTGGGGCTCACCTTCCTCATGATCACCGGGGCCCTCCTCGTCGCAGACCTGAAGCGCCCCAGCCGCTTCTGGAAGATCCTGGTGCGCCCGAACTGGAGCTCTTGGCTAGCGCGCGGGACCTACCTCATCGTCGTTTACTCTGCTTTGCTCTCGGCCTGGGTGGCGATGCCCTTCCTCCCCTTCGAGCTGAGCGACGGGGCGTACTACGCCCTCGGTTGGACGACCTGCGTGATGGCGGCCCTCACCGCCTGCTATACGGGCTGGCTCTTCGCCCAGGCGAAGGGGCGCGTGCTGTGGATGAAGCGCGGCTACTGGGCTCATCTGATCGCGCAAGCTTTCGTCGCTGGAGCCGCGATGATCATGCTCGGTGTAGGGCTCCTCGGCGCGGTGGGCTCGGAGGAGATGCGTCACCTCGGGAGCGTGCTGGTCGTCTCGCTCGTCGTGCACTACCTCTTCATCAAGAGCGAGGGGCGCATGGCCCCCGCGAGGCGTGAAGAAGAGTATGGCCGCGTCATCAAGCTCATCACCGAGGGCCCGTTCGCCAAGCGACACCTCGCGAGCCTCGTCATCGGGGTCGTGCTCCCTGTGGGGCTGGTCGCGATGAGTCAGATGCTCGGTCACTACTGGGTCGAGCCTGTCGCCGCGGCCCTCGCGCTCGCCGGCCTGTGGATCGAAAAGGACACCTTCGTGAGGGCGGGACAGGCGCTCCCGATCAGCTGATGGCCGAGCAAGGACTGCCTCCCCGTAAAGAGCCTGGCCGTGAGTCTCCCTGGGAGCTCGCCGTCGGCCCCTCTCCTGAGCACTGGGATGACTGGGTCGAGCTGGACGCTCAGGCCTGGCCTGAGCGCAAGGAGCGGCACTACCGCTGCGTCCCGACCATCTGCTTCAACTGCGAGTCGGCCTGCGGGCTCTTGGCCTTTGTGGACAAAGAGAGCGGAGAGATCGAGAAGTTTGAGGGGAACCCGGTGCATCCCGGATCGCGCGGCCGCACCTGCGCTAAAGGCCCAGCGACGATCAACCAGGTGCGCGACCCCGAGCGCATCTTGAAGCCCTTGAAGCGCAAGGGTGAGCGCGGCGGCGGCGAGTGGGAGGAGGTCTCTTGGGACGAGGCCCTCGACGACATCGCAGGGCGCATCAGGGCAGCGATCCAAGAGGACCGGCACGAAGACGTCATGTATCACGTAGGTCGTCCCGGCGAGGACCACTTCGTGATGCGCATGCTCCAGGCTTGGGGCATTGACGGCCACAACAGCCACACGAACGTTTGCAGCGCCTCAGCGCGCTTCGGCTTCACGACTTGGTTTGGAGCCGACCGTCCCTCGCCGGACTACTCCAAGGCAAAGTTCGCGCTCCTTCTCTCCGCGCACCTAGAGACGGGCCACTACTTCAACCCGCACGCTCAGCGCATCATCGAGGCGAAAGAGCGCGGGACGAAGATCGCAGTGGTCGACACGCGACTCTCCAATACGACCGCGCACGCCGACAAGTGGATCTCCTCTTGGCCCGGCAGCGAGGCCGCCTTGCTCTTGGCTGTCGCGCGAGAGCTGCTCGTGCGCGACGCCATAGATCATGCCTTCGTCGAGCGCTGGACGAACTGGCGCGCCTATCTCGAGGTGCGCGACGCGGGCGGGCCTGGGACCTTCGCGCGCTTCCTCGAGCTTTTGCGCGAAGAGTACGCGCGCTTCACGCCTGAGTACGCCGTAGAGGAGTGCAAGATCGAGCCCGGGACCGTTGAGTACCTCGCTGATGAGATCTCCGCGGCGGGCAGCCATTTTACGAGCCATCTCTGGCGCAACGCCGCCTCCGGGCACCATGGCGGCTGGCAGGTCGCGCGCGCGCTCCTCTTCTTGCATGTGCTCTCAGGTTCGGTCGGGACGCCCGGCGGCCTCAACCCCAACTCGTGGGACAAGTTCGCTCCGAAGCCGCCGCTCTCACCGCCGGCGCATTCTCGCTGGAACGAGAAGCTCTTCCCAAAGGAGTACCCGCTCGCTCACTACGAGATGAGCTTCCTCCTTCCGCACCTCTTAGAGCACCAAGACTCGAAGCTCGATGTCTACTTCACGCGGGTCTACAACCCCGTATGGACCAACCCGGACGGCTGCACTTGGATCGAGATGTTGGAGGACTCCGATCGCATCGGCCTCCACGTCGCGCTGACCCCGACCTGGTCTGAGACCGCGCAGTGGGCTGACTATGTGCTGCCCATGGGTCTCGGCCCGGAGCGCCACGACATCATGAGCCAGGAGACCCACGCTGGGACCTGGATCGGATTCCGTCAGCCCGTCGGGCGCGAGCACCACAGGCATGAGACCGGTGAGGCCGCTGACACCCTCGGCACGAACCCCGGCGAGGTCTGGGAAGAGGCTGAGTTTTGGATCGCCCTCACCTGGCGCATCGACCCTGACGGGTCGCTCGGGATCTCCAAGTACTTCGAGTCCAAAGAGCGCCCAGGACAGCCGCAGACGATGGACGAGTACTTCGGAGACATCTTCGAGAACTCCGTACCTGGCCTGCCTGAGGTTGCAGAGAAGGAGGGGGTCACGCCCCTCGAGTACATGCGTCGCTACGGTGCCTTCGCCGTCCCGTACGGTGGGCAAGAGCGCTACGAGAAGGAGGGGAAGGTGGAGCTCGCGGACGGTGAGCACAAGGCGGGCTTCGGCACGCCGAGCGGACTGTTGGAGTTCTACTCACCGACCATCGCTGAGTGGGGCTTCGAGGAGCACGCGATCCCGAACTACCTCGAGAGCCAAGTGAACTGGCGCGGCCTCGACCTGGAGAAGGGCGAGCGCGCGCTGCTCCCGACCTTCCGCTTGCCCACCCTCATCCACACCCGCAGCGCGAACTCCAAGTGGTTGCAGGAGATCTCTCACACGAACCCGCTCTGGGTCCACCCTGAGGATGCCGAGTCGCTGAAGCTCGAGAACGGCGGCCTCGCTCGGGTCACGACCGAGATCGGCTACTTCGTGGTGAGGGTCTGGGTGACAGAGGGGATCCACCCAGGCGTGGTCGCCTGCTCACACCACGTGGGCCGTTGGCGCTTGCACCGCGAGGTCGGCGGGGCACAGATCGCCTCGAACCTTGTGGACATCGAGCGAGAGGACGGGACCTTCCTCTTCAGGCAGAAGCAGAAGATCAGCCCCTATGAGACGTCTGATCCCGACACGGAGCGGATCCACTGGAAGGAGGCTGGCGTGAACCAGAACCTGACCTTTCCTGTGCAGCCTGACCCTGCGAGCGGCATGCACTGCTGGCACCAGAAGGTCACGGTCTCGGCAGCCGAAGAGGGCGACCGCTACGGCGACGTCTTCGTCGACACGAAGCGCTCTCGCGAGGTCTTCCAAGAGTGGATGACGAAGACCAAGCCTGCTCCGGTTGGCGGCTTGCGCCGACCGCTCTGGATGAACCGGCCGCTGAAGCCGACTGAGGACGCCTATCGGCTCTAGCGTTCTTCCAGCCAGTGGAAGCGCAAGTTGGACCTGATGAACGGCCCTAAGTGGGCTGTGTTTCCCGTCTCTTTGCGCCAGTTGATGTATGCCGCTTGGTGCTCTCGGGTCTCCCACTCTTCGTAGAGCCAGACCGTGCTCTCGTCTCCCTCATCAGTCCACACGGTCACGGCCATGCAACCGTCGTAGGCGCGGGTGTCATGAAGGATCTCATGGAGAGCTGTGATGAACTCATCGCGCGTCTCAGGGTGAACCGGGAACTCAACGAGGACCTTCTCGTGCGCGGAGGGGGTTGTCGCGCAGGAACAGAAGACGGCGAGGGCGAAGGTGCAGCAGAGAAGTCTCATGGGAGTGAAGCTATGTGAGGTTGGGGTGGAGAGCAAGGAGGGAACCTCCTCTGCACCGCAAGGTCTTCACGGACAGATCAATGTCTTCCCGGCGGTCATATCGTTTATGTAAGCCTCGATCCCATCCACAGCGTCATTCAATGAGACGCGGCGAGCGATCTGCGTCTTGAAGGTGCCGTCTGCGAAGAGGCGCTGCACCTTACGCGCGGCGAGGAGCAGCCTTAGCGGGCCCGCCTGCTCCATCCAATGGACTAGGTAGAAGCCCTCTATACCAGAGGCGTTGGAGAGGACCGGGCCGAGATCCATAGGCATCTCACGCACTCCAGCGAGCACGCCGTAGACGAGCACCTTAGAGCGCGGGGGCATCGCCGCGAGGAGCTGGGCCGGGCTCTCGCCTGCGATCGCGTCGAAGGCGATCGTTGCGCCGAGCTCTCTCGCCTTCGCCGCGAGGTCTTCTTCGAAGCTCGGGGTAGAGGAGTCGAGGACGTGCTCCGCGCCGAGGGAGTAGAGGAGCTCTGCTTGCTCAGGGCGCCGGACCGTGTGGATGATCGGGTAGCCCTCACGCTTCGAGAGCGCGACCATCATGCGCCCGAGCTGACTCGCAGCTGCGGTGGAGATCGCAGCGCGGTGACCGCCACGCCGCGCCTCTCCGTACATGCCCATGACTGACATGGGGTTCACGATGAGATCGGCAGCTTGCTCTGTGCTGACGTCCTTGGAGAGGGGGATGCAGCGGGCGGCCTCAGTGAGGCAGTACTCACCCCAAGAGCCATCGGCTGTCTCGAGGCTCCCGAAAGCGACGCGTCGACCGCGCAGGAAGCCGCCGAAGAGCCCTGGCCCAGCAGCGACCACAGTCCCCGCTCCCTCCCAGCCCGGCGCGGTGGGGAGCTCCTTGGGCGTCGCGTAGTTTCCGGTCAGGAAGATGACGTCTGAGGGGTTGCACGCGGCCGCCTCTACGCGGACAAGGACTTGACCCGGACCAGGGGTCGGCACGGGGCGCTCTTCCAGGCGGAGGGAGCGGACCGCGGCCACGTGGTCGAGGTTGTAGTCAGGGAGGACGAGCGCCTTGGCAGCGCTGGGGATCATGGGTGCCACAGCGTGCTCCTTAGTAGTTCTTCGCGAACAGCACGCGCTGAGCGCTCGCTGCGCCGGTCTTCACACACTCGCCGGGTTCCGCTGCGGGGCCCTCGCCCTCAAGGGGCAAGCAGCGAATGGTCGCCTTCGTGGCGTCTTTGATGGCCTTCTCAGTCTCACCGGTGCCATCCCAATGCGCCCACACGAACTTCGACTCACCGTCTTGGAAGACGTCAGTGAAGTCGTCCCAAGAGTCCACCGAGACTGTGTTGGCCTCTCGACGAGCGAGGGCGTCATTGAAGAGCTTCTCCTGGAACTCATCGAGCAGCCTCCCGATGGAGACACCTAGGTCAGCCATGGGCAGGGTGAGCTTCTGCGGGCGGCCACGCTCGTCGGCTTCTGCTAGTCGCATCTTCGCCATGACGGACTGAGACTCGAGGTCTCGGGGGCCGAGCTCGAGCCTGACGGGGACGCCCTTGCGCTCCCACTCGTAGTACTTCGCGCCAGGCTTGAGGCCCTCTCTGTCGTCGACCTTCACGCTGAGCCCGTCCTCTCGAAGCTCTGCGGCGATCTTGTTCGCAGCCTCCATGACGGCGGTCTTCTCTTCGTCTTTGCGGAAGATCGGAACGATGACGACGTGGATGGGCGCGAGGCGCGGGGGGAGTACGAGGCCGTCATCGTCAGAGTGCGACATGATTACTGCGCCGACCAGGCGCGTGGAGACACCCCAAGAGGTCTGCCAGACGTACTCACGCTCGCCGTTCTCATTCTGGAACATGACGTCGAAGGCCTTACCGAAGTTCTGACCGAGGTCGTGGCTGGTGCCGGCTTGCAGCGCCTTGCCGTCTTGCATCATCGCCTCAACGCAGAGCGTCTCGACGGCGCCAGCGAAGCGCTCGTTCGCGGTCTTCTCGCCGCGGATCACCGGGACAGCGAGGACCTCGTGACAGGTGTCGCGGTAGATGTCGAGCATGCGGCGCACCTCCTCCTGAGCCTCGGCGTGCGTGGAGTGCGCCGTGTGTCCCTCTTGCCAGAGGAACTCGCCCGTGCGCAGGAAGATGCGGGTGCGCAGCTCCCAGCGCATGACGTTCGCCCACTGGTTGATGAGGAGCGGGAGGTCTCGGTGTGAGTCGATCCACTTGGAGAAGAAGTGGCCGATGATCGTCTCCGAGGTCGGACGGATGGCGTAGGGCTCCTCGAGCTCTTTACCTCCAGCCTGCGTCACGACAGCGAGCTCGGGCGCGAAGCCCTCGACGTGCTCGGCCTCCTTCTCGAGGAAGGACATCGGGATCAAGAGGGGGAAGCACGCGTTCTGGTGTCCGGTCTCTTTGAACCGTCGGTCGAGGTCAGCTTGGATCTTCTCCCACACGGCATAGCCGTGAGGCTTGATCACCATGCAGCCCTTGACGACGCCCGCCGCCTCGGCGAGCTCGGCCTGGGCGATGACGTCTTGGTACCACTGTGCGTAGTCCTCGGCGCGGGGTGTGATCTTCGACTCAGCCATCTCTAGTTCTGTCTCCTTCGGGGTGTTCTGGCGTCGCTGCTCCCGCAGAGGTTAGCGGGGATGGGCCCGAGGCGGCGTCTCTGAGCCAGAATCTGGCGTGATCTACGGCTTGGGCTGTGCCCGATCGTACGCACGGGTTAGATTGTCATCAGCACCGGAGCAGACCGAACCCAGAGGAAGACGTGACCGAGACCCAGCTTGATATCCAGCCCGAGATGACCATGGAGGCGATCATGGAGGTCGCCCCCTCAGCTCAGCGCGCCCTCTTTCAGCGCTATCACGTTGGCGGCTGCTCCTCTTGTGGCTTCCAGCCGACAGATACGCTCGCGCAAGTTTGCAAAGATCACAACCTCCTAGACGTGAACGAGGTGGTGAACACGATTGTCCTCTCAGAGCAGGTTGATAAGACGACGCAAATCCAACCAGCTCAAGTTCGTGAGTGGTTGGCGGCGGGCGAGGAGTTCACCTTCATCGATGTGCAGCCTCCGAGTGAAGAAGAGTTAGTGCGCGTAGAGGCAGCTGAATTGCTGGATTACAACAATTCCGCAAAGTACATGGAGCGCGAGAAGGATCACCGCTTCGTGTTCATCTGTGCAGACGGCGACCGCAGCCTCGACGTCGCGAGCTACTTCATCGGTCATGGATTTACCGAGGTGAAGGCTGTGCGTGGCGGAGTGAAGGCCTGGATGGAGTCGGTGGACTCCAACGCGAGCTGATCCGAGGGGTGGACACCCGCGAACGCGGGCTCATAGAATCCTCGTGCGCGAGTTGCCTCCCCTGCCTTTGGCGACTCGTGCCCAGGAGACGTTGCCCGACGTCTCCAACTCAGGCGCAAGCCTGAGCCCCCTGGAATCACCCCCTGCCAAGATTCCAGGGCCGTCGGGAAAGAACCCCTGCCTCCTTTCCCGACCCGTCGTCTGATGTCTGACCATCAGTAACGGCCTGCGGGGCAGGCTCCTTGGAGCCTGCCCCGCTTTTTTTATTGGCCTCAGGGCCGGCTGACTCCGTGGATCAGTGTCCAGAGTCTCGCCAAGGCTTGGAGAGACCGTCGATCGAGATCCAGCCGCTCTCCTCAGTGATGTGCACAACGACGAGGTCCTCGTCGAGGCTGAGAGTGATCTCTCCGCCCGCGAGGGCGAAGCCGTTCGGGTCGTAGATGAGCGGGCCGCCGCCACTGAGCGTGACGGACTCCACCTGTACTCCTTGGAAGACGCCATCTCCGTTGTATCTGCGCCTGAGCGGGAGACCGTCACGGAAGAGCGCGACAGACTCCCCGTCTCCGTTGAGCGCTCGATAGCCGTCGCCCAGCGGGAGGAAGTCGATGTAGATGTCTTCGCCAGAGATGACCGCGTGGTTCTGGACAGCGCGGAGGTCTCTCGCGAGCAAGGTCGCCGCGCGCTCAAGGGTGACGTCGCCGCGCCCGAACCAAGCGGGGATGGCGACAGCTGCCAAGAGGGTGCTGACGGCGAGGAAGGAGGCGAAGTGCAGCAGGGCGAAGGCGCGGGGCCTTTGGGGCTCTCTACTCATCTCACTCACTCCCAAGCGTAGAGCTCGTGAGGAGCTCTGACTTCCATGACCAAGACTCCAGGGTCGAGCTATAGAGGCTCGCGAGGGGCAGGACCTCTGAGAGCTCTTCGACCAGAGCGGTCTCCTCCTCTTCCGGGGCCTCGGAGAGCGGGGGCTGCAGTTCGAAGGACAGCGAGAGCATCCAGCAGACTGCGACCGTCACGCTCAGACCAGTCCAGGGGAAGCTGTGCTGCTCTGCGGGGCTGAAGGAGCTAGGGGAGGGGGTGTTCACGGTGGGGTGAGGCCTCGGATTCAGGCCACATCTAGCTTTCGGAGAACGGAGGGCCCTCCCTTGAGCTAGACAGGCATGAACGGCCCGGGAGAGGCCCTCAGATCCCTCAGGAGGGACATGAGCAGCTCTCCCACCGTTCCCAGACGCTGTCCGGGGCAAGAACAGTCACCAGTTCCTCCCTCTGCTTTGCTCCGCTGAGAGCCGATGACCTGATGGGAGCGGGCTCAAGTGGCTCTCATCCCTCAAATCCTCATGCCTATACCCTTCGACCTGCGCCGTCTGCCTCTCTGGATCGTCCTGTTCGGCTTCGGCCTGGCTGGCTGTGGGGATCCGCCGCCCCCGCCCGTAGAGATCAACATGTCCGAGGACGTGGATGAGGAGGTGCGCGTCCTCATCTCGGGCCTGCTCTCCAAGGTGAAGGCTGCCCCAGAGGAGGCCGCTCTGCGGGTCGACCTAGCCCTCGCTTACGAGGCGAACCAGCTCTGGTATGAGGCGGGCTTGGCTTGGGAGCAGGCGCTACAGCTGCAGGCACAAGCGGGGGTCAACCAAGACGCTGCGACGAAGGGAGTACACATCTATCACCGCGCCTTGTGTGTCCGCCAAGCTGGCGAGATCGCCATGGCGAGGACGCTCTTCAAGCAGGCGGTCGAGACCTCTCCTAGCTTGGCCGCCGCGCACCACGAGCTCGCGGAGACCTACTTGGAGGAGGGTGAGCTTGACCTCGCGGAGTCACACTTCAGCAGCGCGTCAAAGAATAACCCGGCGAGCTCAGACCCCTTCGTGGGGATGGCACTCGCTCACCTCGGGCGCGATGAGGTGAGAGAGGCTGAGCTCGACGCACGCAAAGCGATCACGATGGAGCCGACCCTCAAGCGGGCGCACTACGCGCTCGGCTTGGCCTTGAGAGGCCAGGGAAAGCTAGAGGAGGCTGAGCGGGAGCTGACTCTCGGCCTCGGTGGTGAGGCGAGGAACCTCCCCGACCCGCTCTCTGTGAAGCTGCAGAGCTTCAAGACCGGCTATCACGCGCGCGTCTCTGAGGCGATCAGCTATGTGAACGGGGGCAACCCGGCGAGGGCTGTACAGCTCTTGAAGCCGCTGCTCGCGCAGCACCCGGACGACGAGGCCGTCCTGAACAATCTCGCTGTCGCCTACACGCACCTGAGGCAGCACGCGAAGTCTCGCGAGGTGCTCTTAAAGCTCATCGAGCTCGAGCCGACCTCTTTCCCCGCATACATCAACCTGACCGCCGCAGAGCTTGAGCTCGGGATGAACGCCGAGGCCCTGCAGCACGCGGAGGCAGCGGTCCGTTACGCGCCGGACGTAGCGAAGACGCGCTTCGTTCGCGCGCGGGCCTACATGCGCTACAAGCGCTGGAACGAGGCCTACGCAGACCTCAAGCGGACTGTTCAGATCCAAGGAGAGGACCCGATCCATCACATCTTCCTCGGGGAGGTGTGTCAGGAGCTCGGCCGCCATCAAGAGGCCGTCAGCGCCTTTGAGGCTGCCCTAGCCACAGACGAGAGCGTGCAGTACGTCTGGCGTGAGCTCGGCTTCTCATTCGTCGAGCTCGGCGACTTCAAGAGAGCCGGCGAGGCGTATCAGCGCGCGCGCCAAGGGGCGGGGGCGAGTGACGCACGCGTACAGGAGCTTGGGCGACTGCTGGGTGGCGGCTGAAGCGCACTCCGCAGAGCGGTCCCGCGCGAAGAGCGCTGGTCAAACCTGCGGGAAGATCAGACCAGCGCGGGCTCAGGGCTGGGTTCCTCAGCGAGCTCTTCAACTGAGGGGCACGAACAGATGAGGTGCTTGTCACCGTACCCGTTGTCCACCCGGCCGACGTAGGGCCAGAACTTGTGGACGAGCGTCCATGGGGCAGGCCAGGCGGCCTCCTCTCGGGAGTAGGGGTGCTCCCACTCATCTGCAGTCACGACACGCGCGGTGTGCGGCGCGTTGACTAGCGGGTTGTCTTCGGCGGGGAGGCGCCCCTCTTCCACAGCGCGGATCTCTTCACGGATGCCGATCATGGCGTCACAGAAGCGATCAAGCTCAGCCATCGACTCTGACTCCGTAGGCTCGATCATCAAGGTGCCTGCGACCGGGAATGACATCGTCGGGGCGTGGAAGCCGTAGTCGATGAGTCGCTTGGCGATGTCTTCAGCGCCGATGTGAGCGGACTTCTCGAAGGGGCGGATGTCCAAGATGAACTCATGCGCGCAGCGCCCGTTCGCGCCGCGATAGAGGACGGGATAGTGCTCCTCTAGGCGTGTGGCCATGTAGTTGGCGCTAAGGATCGCCACCTCTGTCGCGCGCCTCAGCCCCTCTGCACCCATCAGCATGATGTAAGCCCAAGAGATCGGGAGGATGCTCGCGCTGCCGTAGGGGGCCGCTGAGACGGCGCCGGGTTGATGCTCTGCCCTGTCTGTGAGCGGGTTAGCGGGCAAGAACTCCGCGAGGTGCGCCGCCACGCCGATGGGACCCATTCCAGGACCACCGCCGCCGTGCGGGATGCAGAAGGTCTTGTGAAGGTTGAGGTGGCAGACGTCCGCGCCGATGTCACCGGGCCTGCAGAGGCCGACTTGGGCGTTCATGTTCGCGCCGTCCATGTACACCTGGCCGCCGTGCGCGTGCACGACCTCGCAGATCCGCCGCACCTCGACCTCGAAGACGCCGTGGGTGGAGGGGTAGGTGATCATGATCGCCGCGAGGCGGTCTGAGTGCTCTGTGGCGCGGACCTCGAGGTCATCGAGATCCACGTTGCCATTCTCATCGCACTTCACCGCGACGACTCGCATGCCTGCCATGACGGCGCTGGCGGGGTTCGTGCCGTGCGCAGAGGTCGGGATCAGGCAGACGTCGCGCGCTGTGTCTCCGCGCGACTGATGCCAGGCGCGGATCGCGAGCATTCCGGCGTACTCGCCTTGAGAGCCAGCGTTTGGCTGAAGGCTGATAGCGTCGAAGCCAGTGATCTCACACAGCATCGACTCGAGGCTCAGAACGAGCTCCTTGTATCCGATCGCTTGCTCTGCAGGCGCGTAGGGATGGAGGCCGCCGAACTCTGGCCAGGTGACCGGGATCATCTCGGTGGTCGCGTTGAGCTTCATCGTGCAAGAGCCCAGTGAGATCATCGAGGTGGTGAGCGAGAGGTCGCGAGAGACGAGTCGGTTCAAGAGCCGGAGCATCTCGTGCTCGGAGTGATAGCTCGTGAAGTTGGGGTGCGTGAGGTAAGCCGACTCACGTGCGAAGGGCGCGGGAGGTCCCGCGGGCGCCTCGTCGCAGAGCTTATGGAGGTCTGCGTCACCGCCACCGAAGACGGCGAGGATCGCTGAGAGGTCTTCCTGGCGCGTCGTCTCGTCGAGAGAGATGCAGAGCGCTTCATCGTCGAGCTCTCTGAAGTTCATCCCGCGGTTGCGAGCGAGGGCGTGGATGCTCTCGGTGCCGCCCGCCGGTCGGACGCGCAGGGTGTCGAAGACGACGCCGTCGTCGACCTCGTGCCCGAGTGCCCTGAGGCCAGCTCGGAGCGCCTCAGTGAGGCGATTCACGCGGCTCGCGATCGTCCGGAGCCCTTCGGGTCCGTGGTACACGCCGTAGAAGGCGGCCATGATCGCGAGGAGGACCTGAGCGGTGCAGATGTTGCTCGTGGCCTTGTCGCGGCGGATGTGCTGCTCACGAGTCTGGAGCGCCATGCGCAAGGCGGGCTCTCCATTGGAGTCGCGGCTCAGGCCGACGATGCGACCAGGGATCTGGCGCTTGTACTTCTCGCTCGTGCTGAGGAACGCGGCGTGGGGGCCGCCAAAGCCCATGGGCACACCGAAGCGCTGGGCCGAGCCGACCACGATGTCAGCGCCGAACTCGCCCGGCGCGCGCAGCACGCAGAGGGAGAGCAGATCTGCAGCGACGACAAAGAGCGCGCCGGCCTCATGGGCCTTATCAGCGGTCGCCTGGTGGTCATCACACGCGCGCCCGTAGGTGTCGGGGTACTGGACCAAGACGCCAGAGGCATCCGTGAAGTCAGCCTCGTTGACGTCGCAGATCTCGAGCTCAATGCCCAAGGTCTCGGCACGGGTCGTGAGGACAGCGAGGGTCTGCGGGTGGCAGCGCTCCGAGACGACGAAGCGCGCGCGCTTGCCCCTCGCGATCGAGTGGCACATGCCCATGGCCTCTGCAGCTGCGGTGGCCTCGTCGAGGAGCGAAGCGTTCGCGAGCTCCATCCCAGTGAGGTCAGAGATCATCGTTTGGAAGATGAGCAGCGCCTCGAGGCGGCCCTGACTGATCTCAGCCTGGTAAGGCGTGTACTGCGTGTACCAAGCGGGGTTCTCCAACACGTTGCGCAGGATCACTGGCGGGGTGATGCAGGGTGAGTAACCCATCCCGATATAGGAGGTCATCACCTGGTTCTTGTCAGCGAGCTCCTTGAGCTCGTTGAGCAGGCCTTGCTCGCCGCGCTCACGCCCGAGGGTGAGCTCGCGACCGAGTCGGATGTCTGCGGGGAGGGTTTGGTCGACCAGCTCACCGAGGGAGGACGCCCCGACGACCTCGAGCATGGAGGCGACGTCGTCTTGGGTCGGGCCGATGTGCCGGCGGACGAAGGTGTCAGAGGGGGAGACTTTGGGGTGCTGAAACATGATGGGGAGCTCTTCGAACAGCGCAGGGCCTGCCGAGACACACGCTGTGGGACCTTGCAAGAGACATCAGTATAGGCCCGATCATAAACCGATTCTCCCGGGATGAGGGGAAGAGCGCCAAAGTCCCGCCGCCGATCCGCTCTCTCCTGTGGGGTCACGGCTGAACATGAGTCTCCTGCACCCTGCCCTTGGCTGCCCGTCCACCCCTACGACCGCCCCTGGGCCCTCCCCCTCACCACTCTTGGAGGTGATAGGCTGAACCTGTGGCACGCCTCCTCGCAGCTCTGCTCTTAGCGACCTCTTGTTCGAGCGTGGGACCAGACGTCTGGGTCGACGTTCAGGGGACCCGGGTGCACTCGCGCGTTGTCGGCCCCCGCTTCGCGCCGGTGGTGGTCCTCGATGGAGGAGCGGGGCAGGACCTGCGAGCCTGGAAGGGGGTCGTTGATGAGCTCTCGAAGGAGGCCCGAGTTGTCACGTGGTCGCGGCCTGGCCTCGGGAGCTCCGAGCTCGGGCTCGTGGGGCGCGGCTCTCCGAGGATCGTCGAGGAGCTGCGGATCGTCCTCGAGGCCCTCGAGGTCGAGCCGCCCTATGTGCTCGTCGGAAACGCGGTGGGCACCTTCCACGCGCGGGCCTTCGCTGCCATGTACCGCGACGAGGTCGCCGCGATGGTCCTCATCGATCCGAGCCATGAGGACTGGTTGAGGCGGCTGCGCCTGACGCGCTCGACCGCCGAGTGGCGCGAGATGGGAGACGCCTTCCACAAGGAGGTGAACCTGCTCCCCGAGGGCACCCGCAGAGAGTTCGCTGAGCTTGAGGAGGACGCGAATCGCATGAAGCGTCTGCCCATCCTCCCCGCGATGCCTGTGTGGATCCTCTCTTGCACCCGCTTCGATGAGCGCGACGAGGCGGCCGGTCGGAGGAGGGAAGACACCGCTCTGTGGGAGGAGCTGCACAGCGAACTCGCATCCTCTATGCACCCCCAGGCGACGGTACAGCACATAACGCGCTCCGATCTTGGGAGCGATGTCCTCGAAGTGAGCCCTCAGACAGTGGCAGAGGGTGTCCGCTGGGCGATCGAAGAGCTCCGAGGTCGCTGAGGTCTCCGTGGAACCTGCCCCCTCTGAGGAGTAGGTTGCACGGCATGGTCCTAAAGACAGAGGCGCTGGTGACAGCTCAGCCCTTCGGGCTCGAAGGAGGTGCCGAGGAGGGCGCGGCGGAGCTCGCCGCGCAGGGCGGCGCTCTGAGTCAGCTCATCTCCAAGCAGCTAGGCGACGTCATCGAGAACCCCCTCGCGGGAGCGGTGGTCGTCATCCTCGCGGCGCTCCTCTTTGGCAAGCTCGTGGACTGGGTCTTGCGCGCGACCCTGAGCGTCTGGGTCAAGAACAGCGACACCCCCTTAGACGACCTCGCGCTCAAGCACCTCTCCGGCCCGATCGTGAAGACGACGGTGCTCTACGGCTTCTGGGTCGCGACGGTCCACCTCGAGCTGGAGGAGCCCAGCGCGCGACTCATGGTCTTGCGGGTGATCCAGACCTTGCTGGTCTTGATCTGGAGCGTCGGAGTGCTGCACTTGGTCGACGGGCTCTTGCGCTACGCGAGCTCGAACAAGGGCAAGTTCAAGATCGTCGAGAGCCGGACCTTCCCGCTCTTCTCGAACCTCTCCAAGCTCCTGCTCTTCGGGGTCGGGATCTACCTCGTGATCCTCGTCTGGGACGTCAACACAGACGCCTGGCTCGCGAGCGCGGGCATCGCCGGCCTCGCGATCAGCTTCGCGGCGAAGGACACCCTCTCAAACCTCTTCGCAGGGGTCTTCATCATCGCTGATGCGCCATACCGGATCGGCGACTACATCGTCTTGGACAGCGCCTCGGGCGGAACGCGCGGAGAGGTGACCAGCATCGGCCTGCGCTCGACGCGCGTCGTGACGCGTGACGAGATCGAGATCACGATCCCCAACGCCGTCATCGGCGCGGCGCAGATCGTGAACCAGACTGCTGGTCCAAGCCCCAAGATGCGCGTTCGCGTGCCGGTTGGCGTCGCATATAGCACAGACGTAGACCGCTTCCGCGAGGTCGTCATGGAGGTCGCCCAGGCAGAGTCGCTCGTCTGCGACACTCCGTCGCCGCGCCTTCGCTTCCGAGCCTTCGGCCCGTCTAGCCTCGACTTCGAGCTCTTGGTCTGGGCGGAGTCGCCGGAGGCTAGAGGCCTGCTGCTCGACAACCTCCTCTGCTCCATTCTGAACCGGCTGCGCGAAGAGGGGATCCAGATCCCGTTCCCGCAGCGCGACTTGCACATCAAGGAGCAGCCGAGCTCCTAAGCCGCGGTGATCCTCGAGCAGCACTACCTCGCTTGCCTCAGCCAGGCGAGCTATCTGATCGGCGACGCAGAGGCCGGCGTCGCTGCGGTCGTGGATCCAAGGCGTGACGTTGAGATCTACAAGCAGGCGGCGGCGAAGCACGGCGTAGAGATACGTCACGTCCTGCTGACTCACTTCCACGCGGACTTCCTCGCTGGACACCTCGAGCTCGCCGCCGAGACCGGCGCGACCCTTCACCTCGGCGCCGCAGCGAGCGCGGAGTTCGACTTCGAGCCGCTTGAGGACGGAGCTGAGCTGAGGCTCGGCGCTGTGACGATCCAGGCCTTGGCGACGCCAGGCCACACCCCTGAGAGCGTGTCCTACACGGTGCGAGACAACAGCGAGGACGAGCCGCGCGCGGTCCTCACAGGTGACACCCTCTTCATCGGGGACGTGGGTAGGCCTGATCTGATGTCCTCCGTCGGCGTCACGGCTGAAGACCTCGCTGGCGCTCTCTACGACTCAGTCCACCAGAAGCTGCTCACGCTTCCAGACGAGACGGTCGTCTATCCGGGGCACGGAGCTGGATCATCCTGCGGAAAGAATCTCTCAACCGCGCTCTCTTGCACGATCGGCCAGCAGCGCCGGACTAACTATGCGCTGCAAGATATGACTAAGGAGGCCTTCGTCTCCGTCGTTACGGCGGGGCAGCGGCCCGCCCCTCAATACTTCGGGCATGACGCCGCACTCAATAAGCGCGAGCGGCCGCTGCTCAAGGAGACCCTCGCTCAGGCGCTGCGTCCGCTCTCGATCGAAGAGGCGCTTGCGGCGCAGGCAGAGGGTGCGGTGCTCCTTGACACTCGCGACGGGGACGCCTTCGCCGCGGGCTTCTTGCCTGGTGCGATCTTCGTCGGTCTAGGGGGGCGTTTCGCGAGCTGGGTGGGCACAGTGATCTCTCCAGACGCAGAGCTCGTCCTCATCTCGGAGCCTGGCACGGAGGAGGAGGCGGTGACGCGCCTCGGCCGTATCGGCTACGACAAGGTGCGCGGCTTCTTGGACGACCCTGCGCAGGCTCTCGCGGGCCGAGGAGACCTCGAGCGTGTTCAGCGCGTGGACGCAGCGAGCCTCGCTGCGATCTTGGGAGGGGAGGAAAAGTTCGCCGTCATCGACGTGCGCGCAGAGGGAGAGTTCGAGGCGGGGCGCATCGCGGGCGCTCTGAACTTGCCGCTACAGCGACCTGAAGAGATGGCAGGAGCTGCGCCTGTGGGTGGGCCACATGTCATCCACTGCCAGGGTGGCTACCGCTCGCTGATCGCGGCGAGCCTGATCGCGCAGATGAACAAGGCGCCCCTTGTGGACCTCACGGGCGGCTTTGAGGCGTGGGAGCGAACTGGCCAGGCGGTCGAGCGCTGACTCAGTGCGTGGACCAGTAGGCCTCGAAGTAGGCTGACTCCGAAGCGCGCGCATCACCGAGGTCTGCCAAGGCATCGACGCCCTCGTCGCTCAGCAGGCTCATGGCCTGGATCAGCACCGCGTCGTCGACCCCTTCAAAGGCCAAGGGGAGCTTGCTCGTGTTCTCGCCCACGCGCTCGATGAGGCGCGCCGCTGTCGCGCGCGGGCTCTCGTAGCCCCGCTTACCGTCACGATCGATCCAAACAGGGTTCGTCGAGCCGAGGGTGTACTTGTTTTGGACTCCCCACCAAGGGGCCTCGAGGCGAGCTCCTAGCACGACGCAAGAGATCCACACGTCGTGATCGTGGGGGAGGTCGACGTGGAAGAGCTGGTGGATGTCTTTGGGCCCTTCAGAGGGCTCGACCTCTTCGCGCGCGACCTCATAGCCGTTCACGTAGAGGATGAAGGTCTTGGGCTGGGCCCATGAAGCGCTGGCAGCCCGCACGATGAGCTCGACCGCGTCACCCTTTGCCTTCACGACCTCTCCCATCACGGACTTGCCGCGCTTCTTAGCGAGCCAGACATCGCAGAAGAGCCCGTGGCTGACCGAGGCGCGGCCAGCGTTGATGTTCTCACAGGCCTCGTCGATGTCGATCTTGTCAGGGCGATCGGTCTTGCTCTTCACATAGGTGCGGCCAGCGCCGACGGTGACCCCGACCGTGTGCGAATCCGAGGCGCCGATAGCCATGACGCGCTCACCACGGTTGACGAGTCCGAACCAGTCTCTGTAGAGGAGCAGCGGGTCGCGCTCAGCGGTGTCCGAGTTCACGACCTCCATACCGTTGAAGGTGAAGCGGCTGTCATCACCGCGGAGGCCCGTCATCGGGTCGTACTTCGCGTTCTCGTAGGGGCTGTTTCCGCCTGGCCAGCGCGGATGGTTGAGGATTACGGTCGTGGCGCCTTTCGCGCGGATCCCGTCCACGAGCTTCACCCAGTCGCGCTCCTTGTAGACCGGGATCTCGTCCTCTGGGTCGAGGGGGAAGGCGTTGAAGTGACCGTTGTCCGTAGTCACCTCGTTGCCGGTGACAGGGGTGAAGAGCTTGTTGAGCTTGAGCTGCTCCTGATACGGCCTGAAGTCGAGGTTGTGGTTGTGGTCGGTCGCGATGGGCAGTTCGACGCCCTCTCCCGCGATCGTCACGACGCGCTCGAGGGCGCTCGCGTCTCCGTGGCCGGAGAACTCAAGGGTGTGAATGTGTGTGTCACAAGAGATGAAGCCGGTGGTATCGATCTCTTGGTGGATCGTCAGGCTGAGTGCCACGGGAGCGTCTGTGACGTGGAGCGACGTCTCTGCCACGCTCCACTCGGTGCCGTGGGAGGCGTAGAGGGTGTACTCGCCAGGCTGCAGCTCAGTCTTCAAGACGCCCTCGACTGTGTAGGCGAGGTCTTCGCGGATAGGTGTCGTCGAGGGCTCAGTGAAGAAGAGGGTCGCGGCCTTTTGGTCCTTACGGAAGAAGTTGACGCGGGAGGGGATGGGCTTCGAGGAGCTGCCATCGACCACAGTGACGGTCACGGGCTGTAGGCCGAGCGCGTCGCGGAGGCTGCCCTCGACGAGGCGGAAGTTGCCTAGGACGATGTCATCGTTCGGGTCGCCTTCAGGGGTCACTGAGAGCGTGTTCTTTCCGCTCTTCAGCGTGCCGCCTTCGACGTGATACCAGAAGTCGGCGGGCTCGTTGTTCGTCTTGAGCGTCCCCATGTCCACGCCGTTGATCTTGAGGCGCCAGACGTTGTCCACGCTGCGCTGCCGAACCCACAAGACAGAGTCGCCAGCTCGCGCTCGTGCCTGAAACTCGAGGTCGAGACGCTTGCCCTCTGGGGTCGCGGGCGCCTCTGACCACTCCGGCGTCTCGTCGTTCCCGAGGTGCCGATGAGCGGGCTCGATGACGCGGGTCACCGGCTCTTGTGATGAGGCGAGGGCGGCTAACGAGCAGAAGAGGGAGAGGGCGAGGAGGCGCATGAGGTTCCTGCGGCTGGGGTTACTTCAAGCGGTAGAGCTCGATCCCGGAGAAGCCGACTCCGTGGACTTCGCTCCCGGGGGTGTACTCGAGGACGCTGACTTTGATCGTGCTGATGCGGAGCGTCTTGCCGAGGTCGACTTGGATCATCTTCATCTCGTCTGAGCCCATGTCGACCTCGATCGGATCGTCGCCGTTGATGCTGACGGCGGCGCGCTTGATCGCACCGAAGTGGTTGCGGAGCGAGAGGGCGCTGTTGGCTTGCGCGAGGAGGAGCGTGTTGGCGCGCGTTCTGCGTGAGAGCGAGAGCTGGATCCACGGGGACTTGTCGTCCGCGCCGGAGACCCAGCGGGTGAGGTGTGGTTCGTCACAGGCGTTGGCAGGGGCGGTGTCTCCGCTGTGCTGGCTAGAAGCTCTCGCTGTGACATCTTGGTGGTTCAGGAGGTTCTCAGCGTTGAAGTTGAGGTTCTCTGCCATCCAGTCCTCGGGAGAGTCTTTGGTCTTGATCTTCAGCGAGACCGAGCTGAAGGGCTCCGTCTTGGAGGGGTACTCCGGGTCTCCCTCAGGCATCACCACGGTCACTCGAGCCTGCAGCGCGTGCTCGCCAGGGAGCTCGAAGCTGTGCTGGGCGGCGAATCGCTCGCCACGCCACGGCTGCGTCGGATCACTCGTGACCGTCGCGACGACCTGACCGTCGGCGAGGTACTCGACCTTCACCACGCGGACGCCTCTCCAGGGCCGACCTTCTTCCTCGAACTCGGAGAGGATGCTCTCGTCAAATCCCTCGATCCAAAAGGTCATCTTCTTTGTTCCGGTAGCGCGGATGTGAACCTCTCCCGTGGAGTCAGCGAAGACGCTCCCGTCGCGGTTGGCAGCGCTGCCTGACTGACGAGGCGCGGAGGCGCGCCGCAGGAAGAGCAAGGCGAAGCAGCTGTCCTTCGTGTTGCGCCAGACTCCGGGTTCACCTTGTCGCTTGAGGAGCTCTTCAGCGCCGTCGCGGTACCAAGGGTTGTCGCCGATGTACTCGGTGTTGAAGAAGGCGCCGACGCGCTCGAGCCCGTAGATGTAGTAGTAGAAGTTGTCCCCGTTGACTCCCGGTGCGGACTTGTCGACGTCACCTTCTCGCTGGTGGCGGCGGTCTCCCCTCATCACCTCGTCGTAGTAGTGCTCCATCCAGCCAAGACCCAGCTGGCTGCTCTTCATGAACATCTGTATGTGACGGGCGCCGAGCTTCTTGTCGAGGAGCATCATCGGGATCCCGACCGTGCACAGGCCTGCGGTCGTCATGCAGCCCGACTCGATCCATGGCGCGCGATTGTCGGGGTAGTAGTAGTACCCCGCGATCTTGCGCTTGCCGCTGCGCTGGGCGTCCCCGCCCTCCCACTCAACCTCCTCTACGTTGCTCTGGTGCTTCTCGTAGGCGGTCTGAACGATGCGCCGCCAGGTCTTCGCTGGGACTTCGACGCCGACCTCTGAGGCTCCCCAGAAGCCGAGGCAGGCGAACTGCGCGTTGGAGAGGTCCGCCTTGCCTGCCGGGTAAGCCCATGAGCCTGGCACCACATCGCTCTCCCAATCCAAGAGCAAGTCCACAAGCTCCTGCGCCCACTCCTGGTTGGCTTCATCCTTCGTCGCTCCGATCGCCATCAGCTGGCATCCAGCTGAGTAGGTCTTGACGGGGTCGCGGCGCCGGAGGAACTGCAGGCCGCGGACGACGGACGGGTGGTCAGCGCTGAGCCCGCACTTCAGGAGGGTGTAGACGCAGAGCGAGGTCGTGCCATTGCGAAAGCCGCTGAAGTGGTAGCCCCAAGAGCCGTCGCGGTGCTGGGTCATGAGGAGGACGTCAACGCCATCTGTGATCGCCTGGTTGATCGCGGGCTGGAGCTCGTGCAGCGGCGTGCCCTCTTCTTCCGGCAGACCGTTCATGGTCCCGCCGCTCGCAGCGGGGAGCTTGCCAACGAGCTTCTTGTAGCGGCGCTCGATGTCGCCGCCCTTCAAGGCGTCGTCATAGAGCTTCACCTCGTGCACGGCGCCGACGACTCGGTATTCTTCGTTTTGATCCTTGTAGGAGCAGGTCGCGAGGGTGTGCTGGTCTTCGTAGAGGATCTCTCCTGACTGTGCGGCAGACTCCTTGACCAGCTCACCGTTTTGGTAGAGGCGCATCACCTCGCCGTCGTAGGTCCCGACCACGTGATACCAGGTCCCTAGCTTGAAGGTCTTGTTCGAGGAGAGGTAGGTGAGGGTGCCCGTGTCTTTGCTCGCGACCGCGAAGCAGAAGGAGCGGTCTCTGCTGCCGAGGAGGAGGCCGCGCTCGTGGCTGCCGTTGTCTTCTAGGGCGGAGAAGATTCCTCCCCAAGCGATGTAGGCGTCGACCGCGACCCAGGCCTCAATCGTCACCTCCTCTCTCGGTAACGCGCCAGCCGGGAGCTTCGTGCTAGCGCTCATGAGCGGCGCCCCTGGCGGCAAGAGGAGCGACTGCGTCTTCTCCTCACCGAAGAAGCTAGGCGAGGCGTAGGGCATCGCCCACTCTCCCTTGAGCGGCTGGAAGGCGCCGGATGAGTGATGCTCCGCGCTATAGACCCAGTGCGCGACGACCCCGGATTCGCTCTGAGAAGAGCTAGGGAGCAGCGGCGCTGAGCCGAACAGAGCGAGGGTGAGGAGCCAAGCGTTCACAGCCCAAGGAGTCTAGCAGCGACCCATGCTGAGGTCGGCTACTCCCTCACCCATGCCCTCTCTAGGGCGCCCAGGCGATCAAATGATCTGGTGGATGGGCTCTGCGCCCTCGACGCCCACGAGGCGCTGCTCGAGCCCGCCGAAGTTGAAGGAGAGCACGTTCGGGTCGAAGCCGAGCTGCGTCAGGATCGTCGCGTGGAGGTTCTTCACGTGGAAGCGGTCTGTGACCGCTGCGCTGCCGAGCTCATCCGTCTGTCCGACGCTCGTGCCGCCTTTGACCCCGCCGCCCGCGAGCCAGAGCGTGAAGCCATATGAGTTGTGGTCTCGGCCGGTGCCCGTGGCGTACTCGGCGGTGGGCTGACGACCGAACTCGCCAGTCCAGACGATCAGGGTCTCATCGAGCATGCCGCGGCGCTTCAGATCTTTGATCAGGCCCGCGATGGGCTTGTCCGTGCGCCCAGCGTGCTTGTCGTGGTTGACCTTGAGGTCGCCGTGGGCGTCCCAGTTGTTGTCGTTGTGGTGACCGCCTGAGTAGATCTGCACGAAGCGCACGCCGCGCTCGACTAAGCGCCTCGCGAGGAGGCACTTGCGACCGAACTCGTTGGTCTCTGGGTTGTCGACCCCGTAGAGCTCCTGCGTCTCGACCGGCTCATCACCTAGCTTGAAGGCCTCCGGCGCGGCGGACTGCATGCGGTAGCTGAGCTCATAGCTCGCGATGCGCGCGGCGAGGTCAGAGTTGCCGTCGTTGCGGTCGAGGTGCTCCTCGTTCATGCGGCGCAGGTGATCGAGGTGGGCGCGCTGACGCTCGCGGCTCATGCCCTCTACGGGCGCGAGGTCCATGATCGGATTTCCCGTCGCCCGCACGACGCAGCCTTGGAAGGTCGCGGGCATGTAGCCGCTCGACCAGTTCTTCGCGCCGCTGATCGGACCGCCGGTGTCGTCGAGCATGACGACGAAGCCGGGCATGTCGCGGTTCTGTGAGCCGAGCCCATAAGAGACCCAAGAGCCGACGCAGGGCTTGCCGCTGAAGAGGTGACCCGAGTTCATCATGAACATCGCCGAGCCATGGATTGGCGAGTCTGCGTACATCGAGTGGACGAAGGCCATGTCGTCTACGCAGGTCGCGAGGTTCGGGAAGAGGGTGGAGACCCACTGGCCGCATTCGCCGTACTGCTTGAAGCTCCACTTCGGCCCGACGACGCGCCCCTCGTTCTTCGTGCCGCCGCGGCCGCGGGTCTTCACCTTGATGGTCTTGCCGTCGAGGGGATAGAGCTCCGGCTTGTAGTCGAAGGTGTCCATGTGGCTCGGGCCGCCATACATGAACAGGAAGATCACGTTCTTCGCCTTGGCGAGGAGCGGCGAGGGGACAGCTGAGAGCGGGTTTGCGAAGCCACCTAGGCCGTCCCCCGCGAAGGGGGCAGAGGCGGCTAAGGCGCCCGTTGAGCGCAGGAATGCGCGGCGGGAGAGGCTGTTCTGCTCTTGGCTCATAGGTCAGTCGAGGTAGATGAACTCGTTCAAGTTGTAGGTCACGAGGCAGAAATCCACCAGCGCCTGCTCTGCAGAGAGGCCCTGCTCGGCTTGCAGGCGGTTCGTGAAGGAGGCGTGAAGCAGGACCTCTCGCTCTTCGGGCTCGCGGCCTAGGGCGAGGTGCAGGCCACGACGGATCTGATCTTCGAGCCGGTCGCCGGCGTCTCTCTTGAGGCGCTCAGCGAAGAGGCGCGCCTGCTTGTTGACGAAGTCACCGTTCAGGAGCGCGAGCGCCTGCGCGGGCTGGGTCGTGACGAAGCGCTCCGGGCAGGACTGGTCTGTGTCTGCGACGTCGAATGCGGCGAGGAGCGGGGTCGTGAGGGAGCGCTTGATCTTGATGTAGACGCTGCGCCGCCGCACCTGATCCTCTGGCGACTTGCCCCAGACGCTGTCGGGCCTGGAGGAGGTCGCGAGGGCCTCTTCGGGCATCATCGAGTAGATGCTCGGCCCGTACATCTCGGGGTTCAAGGTGCCGTTCGTGGCGAGGATCGCGTCACGGACCTCTTCTGCGCCGAGGCGACGCAGCTCGAAGCGCGAGAGCAGCTTGTTCTCTGCGTCACGCACGGCGGCGTCCTCGCTGGCGATGCTCGACATGCGGTAGGCGCTCGAGCTCATCATCCGACGATGCATCGCCTTGAGACTCCAGCCGCTCGCGACGAAATCGTTCGCGAGCCAGTCGAGGAGCTCGGGGTGCGTAGGCCTCTGTCCTAGCTCACCGAAGTCGCTCGGAGTGCTGACGATGCCTCGCCCGAAGTGGTGCTGCCAGAGGCGGTTCACCATCACGCGGGCTGTGAGAGGGTTCTCTGGGGAGCTGATCCACTCAGCGAGGTGGCGTCGCCTGCCAGAGGACTTGGCACCTTCCGCTGGCTCTGGGACCGTGACGACGCTGTCGTCTACACAGTCGGGGAAGTCGGGCTCCACCTTCTCGCCCGGCGAGGACGCGTTGCCGCGGATGTGGACGTGCAGGTCCTGAGGCCGCGGACCGTCAGAGATGATCGCGAAGGCCTTTTCGGCTGGGACTTGGCGGCTGCGGCTCGACTCGAGGCGCTCCGTGGTCTCTTCGTATCGAGTGATCTCCTCTTCGGTCATGACCTCGTGACCGAAGTCGGCCATGAGGTCTTTGGGGTCGACCCCTGCGCCGTTCATCGCTTCACGGGAGAGGGGCATGCGCCCGAAGGCGAGGTCTCGGGGCGTTGAGGTCAAGGCCTCGGTGCGCTTGATGGGGCGCACTTGAACGTAGCGTCCGCCGAAGTCTTGGTTGCAGGAGACGGCGAGGTCGTTCCAGCCGGGCTTCAGCGCGGCTTGACCCTCCGGGGTCGAGGCCGCGACGGCGTAGTCCACGATGTAGCCATCGCGTGAGAGCGCCAGGGCGCCGTTCACATACACCCGCAGATCGTCATCGTGATAGAAGGCGAAGGCGAGCTCATCGTCATCTTCGCCGTCCCACCAGAAGCGCTGGCGCAACCAGATCTCAGGGGTGTCCCATTGTGTGCGGATGATGGAGCGCGGCGGACGCACGTTCTTGTCGCCGAAGCCGCCGAGACCCGTCTCCCACTCAGAGTCGTCGAAGCCGGGCTGCTCCCAACCCTCGCCCGGGTTTTCAGTGGTGTACTGCCAGCGGAGCGCGTCAGCCGAGGCCCACCAAGCGCGGAGACCCTTGGCGCCGGAGCCTTGGAAGAACTCGAGCTTGATCGGCGAGATCCCTGCCTCGAGGGTCGCGACGGCCTCCCTCACGGTGCCGAGGCCGTGGATCCCGTCGTAGCGCACGACCTCTTCGCCATCGATGAGGACCCTCGACCCGTCGTCTGTGTCGAGCTGGAAGAGGTAGTCACCACCGCGCGGGACGCGGAGGTTGGATTCAAAGACAAAGCCGAAGGAGTTGTTCCGCGTCGCGGGGGAGATGTCGAAGAAGCCGCTCGGCAGCTGACCCTCGTCCTCGTGGAGGTACATCTCGAAGTTGGGGAGCTTGTTCCAGGTCTCGCGATAGAAGCGATAGCGCACGGGCTCCATGCTCGCGAGGTCACCGACGGCGCCCTCTTTCTTCGTGTAGCGATCCCAGAAGATCCCCTCGAGCTCGCGCAGCGAGGCGGCCATGTCACGCTCTTCACGGTCCTTCTTCGCGACCGCCTCTTCATAGGCGCGCATCTGCTCGTCGCTCATCGCCATGACGAGGTTGTCTCCGCCGCGGACGATCGGGCGGATGCCATGGAAGAAGGAGAGGAAGGAGAAGTACTCCTTCTGTGTGATCGGGTCACCCTTGTGGTCGTGGCAGCGAGCGCAGCCCATCGTCATACCCAAGAAGGCCTCTGAGGCGGTCTTGGCGACGTCGTCGAGGTTGTCGTACTTGTGCTGCAGGAAGCCGGCGCCGGGCTCGTCGTCCCACTGATGCAGGCGCATGAAGCCGGTCGCGATGATCGAGTCTGCGTCGGCGTCGTCGAGCTCGTCGCCTGCGAGCTGCTCCTGGATGAAGCGGTCGTAGGGCTTGTCCTCGTTGAAGGCGCGGATGACATAGTCGCGATAGCGCCACATCATCGGCTTGTCGGAGTCTCTCTCGAAGCCGTTGGTCTCGGCGTATCGCACGAGGTCTAGCCAGTGGCGGCCCCACTTCTCTCCGTAGTGGGGTGAGGCGAGGAGACGATCGATGAGCCGCCCCCAAGCGCCGGACTCTGTGTCTTGGAGGAAGGCCTCGACCTCCTCAGGGGTGGGGGGCAGCCCCGTCAGGTCGTAGCTCGCGCGTCGGATGAGGGCGACTCGTGACGCCTCGGGCGCGGGCGCTAGTGAGGCTTCCTCGAGCTTGGACAGCAGGAAGTTGTCGATCGGGTTGGAGACCCAGTCACTCTGTTCGACCAGCGGGACCGCTGGCTCCGTGCGCGGCTTGTAAGACCAGCCCTCCATCCCGTCGTCTCGGCCCTTGTGCTCCTCTGCCGCCTCTAGGCCTGCGTGCGCTGCGTCGCCAGAGTAGGGCGCGCCCATATGGACCCAGCGCTCGAGGAGGTCTAAGGCTTCCCCCGGGAGCTTGCCCTTGGGGGGCATCTCGTGGTCGATGTCTTTGTAGCTCGTCATCGCGAGCAGGAGGCTCCGCTCGGGGCTCCCCTCATCGAGCCCAGGGCCGAGGTCGCCGCCCGCTAAGAGCCCAGCGCGGGTGGTGAGGTTCAAGCCACCTTTGACGCGCCTCCCGCCTCCGTGGCAGCTGAAGCAATGCTCCTCGAACAGCGGCTCGATCTCTTCGACGTATAGCCGAGCGCCGTCCTCATCGCCGTGCTGGGCTGAGGCTTGGGGCGTGAAGAGCCCGAAGGCGAGGGCGGCGAGGAGGGTCCTGGTTGCGGTCATGAGCAGATCTCAAGGGCGCGAGCAGGGTCAAGATTAGTCAAGAGCGTCGTATCTGGCCACTAGAGGGCCCCCTCTCGAAAGAGGGCTTGATGAGGGGCTCACACGCGCGGGTGAGCCTCCGCTTAGGATGTGGGGCCCCATAGCTAGGAGCGCCCCATGCAATATCTCTCCCTCGCAGCCCTCTCTCTCACCCTCCTCCTCTCAAGCGGCGTCACAGCTCCGGAGGCGGAGTGGGTCGAACTCTTTGATGGCCAGACCTTGGAGGGCTGGACCACCAAGGGCGGCCGCTATGACGGCGGAGCGGAGTGGACGGTCGAGGGCGGGGCGATCGTAGGCCGTGAGGGCCCCGGCGGCGCCGGCGGCTTGATCTACACCGAGAAGGAGTACGAGAACTTCGAGGTCGAGTTTGAGGCCTGGATCTCCTACCCCTTCGACTCGGGGATCTTCCCGCGCATGACGCCGCGCTCCGAGGGGAACAAGCAGGGCGCTCAGATCACGATCGACTACCGACCGGGCGGCGAGGTCGGCGCGATCTACTCCGACGGCTTCTACCAGCACAACTGGACCGGGAGCGATCGCTTCAAGCGCGACGAGTGGAACCACTTCAAGCTGCGCTGTGAGGGGACGCCGATGCACTTGGTCTGTTGGATGAACGGGGAGCTCCTCACGGACTACCGCCTCCCCGACTCGAGCGGCAACTTCGCGAAGCGCGGCAAGCTCGGGCTGCAGGTGCACGGCTCGGCGGGCGCGCCGGAGGGGAGCAAGGTCATGTTCCGCAAGCTGCGCCTGCGAGAGCTCCCCAGCGGCGAGCCCTTTGAAGCAGTCGAGGGAGCGCGAGGAGAGGCAGGCTTCCTCGAGCTGACTGAGGCTGGCGGGGCCGCAGGCTGGCGCTCGCTCTTCAACGGTGAGGACCTCACTGGCTGGAAGGCGCACGGCGGTGACACCGGCTATGAGGCGAGAGATGGCGAGCTCTGCTTTATGAACAAGGGCTCTTCTAGTCACTTAGAGACGACCGAGGACTTCCAAGACTTCCAGCTGCGCTTGGACTTTCAGATCGATCGCGGCGCCAACTCTGGTCTCTTTCTGCGCGGCGCACGCAACGGAAAGGACCCGGCTTACACAGGCTGCGAGCTTCAGATCCTCGACGACTTTCACTTTGAAGAGGACCACGACACGAAGCTCAGCCCGTATCAGTTCACCGCGGGCCTCTACGGCGCGAAGGCGCCGGACACCAAGGACGCTCTACGTCCGCTCGGAGAGTGGAACACCTACGACGTCTACTACAGCGGGAGCCGCATGACAGTGCGCTTGAACGGGAAGCAGATCCACGACATCGACACGCACAAGGTCGAGGGGGCGCCGCCCTTCAAGGAGCGCGTCGCGACCGGCTTCATCGGGCTCCAGCGTCACGGCGCGGGCAGCTCTTCAGGAGACGACTACGCCCGCTTCCGCAACCTCTTCATCCGCCCGCTGGACTGACTAGCTGTGGGTCATCGCGAGGAGACGCTCGAGGATCTTCGGGCCGTCCGCGCGGAGGCCGTTGTGCTCATAGTCGGCCGTGCGCCAGACCGCCGCGCCGCGGATGGCGGCTGCGGTCTCTAGCGAGTACTCGCGCTCGACGTACATGTCGTTCTCATAGACAGCCGCAGCCACGGGGACGTCATTCTCTGCCAAGGCGTCCCGGTCATAGAGCATGGGCCAGTCGTCTTTTGCCGCGAGGAGCTCTCCGACCTCCTGCATCGGTTCGAGCGCGGAGAGCTCGCCGAGGGAGCCGGGCCATGTCATCTCGCCAGTGAGGAAGACGGGCTCTCCTGGCTGGAGGTGGAACTCAGGGAACTCAGCGCGCACGCGCTCCGCAGACCAGCTCGAGGCGAAGCCCTGGGTGTAGCAGGCCTCGTGCAAGAGCGTGAAGATCGGGTTGGTGTCGAAGTTGAGCGAGTTTTCGAACGCGCGCAGGAAGCCGTGGTGAAAGACCGGCTCGGTCGCGCCTGCTGGGAAGGCGCTCTCTAGGAGGTAGTGGATCGCCTCACGACCGTCGCTCATGCCGAGGTGCATGCCGAGCTGTTGGAATCGGCGCGGAGTGAGCTGGTCGCCAGAGGGCAGGCGGACCTCATCCTCGGACAGGCGCCGAAGGATGGCGCGCGCGCGCTCATCGTCGATGGGGTAGCGCTCGTGCCAGCTGCGGTTCTTGTCTGCGCAGATCGAGTAGGTGCGGCGATAGATGTCGTCAGGGTGCGCCTCTAAGGGGGGCAGCCCGCCCGTGATGAGGGAGGCTCGCAAACCCTCGGGGTGCGCCGAGAGGTAGCGGACGGTGCAGAAGCCCCCGTAGCTCTGACCGAGGGTCGTCCACGGCCTGCCGCCGGTGAGCTCGTGCCGAATGAGCTCGCAGTCCTCGACGATTGAGTCTGAGCGGAAGAGCGAGAGGAAGTCCGCTTGGGCTTGTGCGTCACCGCGCGCGGTCACGACGTCTGCGTGGAGGGGCGAGCTCTGGCCGGTGCCGCGCTGATCCAAGAGGACGACACGGAAGCGCTCGGCAGCCGAGCCGAGCCAGCCGCCGGCGTCCATCGGGCGGGGCGACGGGAAGCCCGGGCCGCCTTGGAGGAAGAGGAGCCAGGGGAGGTCTTCGGACTGCCTCGACTCCGAAACCACCTCGCGCGTGAAGACGGTGATCGACTCGCCGGTGGGCTCAGCGTGATCGAGGGGGACCTGGTGCTCGCGGTCGTGCAGGCAGAGCCCGCTCAGCTTGTGGGTGCGCTTCAAAGTCATGCGTTGATCCTGTGCTAGGCGAGGTGCGGATCCAAGAAGAAGGCGCGGAGCCGAGGTGACCTCGACTCCGCGCCGTGACTGAAGAGACAGCTCGGATTACTCGTCGAGCATGTCCTCAAAGAAGGAGCGCAAGCGCTCGTCCTGGGGGTCTTCGCTGTCCTTGACCATGGCGAGCCCGCGCTCAGCCCACTTCACCGCGGCGGCCTCGTCTTCCTTCATGCGTAAGCTCCAGAAAGACATGTTGGCGCAGAGGAACTTGCCCTTATCAGCGGGGACCTCTTTCACGGTGTCGAAGAGCTCGGTGATCGCAGTCATGGCGACCTCGAGGGCCTCGTCAGAGTTGACGTTCTCGGCCATCGCGGCGACAGCGCCGATCCAGGTGCCAGCAGAGCCGTCAGGGTCGATCTCTTTCGCGGCGGCGAGGAGGTCAGCGTCGACGCGCCCAGCGTTCACAAGAGCGGCCACGCAGGCCTTGCGACGCTCACCTTCAGCAGTCGGGTAGACGCGGCTGACGACGTCAGCGAGCTGTCCGATGAAGGGGGACTCAGGGTTCATCTTGGCGAGCTTGCCGATGATCGCGTCGATGGCGCGGTCCTTGTCCTCTTGCTTCTCAGCGCGGTCGAGCGCTTTGGTGAGCTTCTGGACATCAGCGAGGTCCTTCTTTCCCGTCTCAAGCATCTCGTCGAGGTGCTTGACGTAGGGCTCGGCGCCGCCGGGGCGATAGCCGGTCTTTCCGAAGACCTCACCGTCCGGGGTCATGACGAGGACCGTGGGGAAACCACGGATCCCGTACTTGTCCTTGAGCTCGTCGTTACGCTCGGGGTTCGGGACCTTGGCCTTGATCTCGGGGTCTCGCGGGAAGTCCAGCGAGACGAAGATCAGCTTCTTGCCAGCGGCTTCAGCGAACCCTTCTGCTTCCCACACCTCTTCACGGAGGCGTACGCAGTACGGTCACCAGTCGCTGCCAGTGAAGTCGACGAGGAGGTCTTTACCCTCCTTCTTTGCGAGGGCGGCGGCCTCGTCGAAGTCCTCGATCCAGCCCTCGCCAGCGAAGGCGGCGGGGGCGGCGAGCACGACGAGCGTCGCGGCCAGTGCGGTCCAGAGGGGTTTCATATCAGTCTCCTGGTGTTGTGTACGGCCACCGCGTGAGCAGCGGTGTTCAGAGATCATGTTACGTGAGGGCTGCCGAGGTATGCGCCTTAGACAGGCGAAAGAAGGGTCTTGTTGGTGACGTAGGTCTTGGAGTGTGGCCCCGCTGGGCTGGGAGTGGACAGGGGCTTCCTAGCAAGGTGGCCAGAGTTTCATGGGAACCGGTCAGTTCACCTCACCGAATAGGCGCTACCCCAGAAAATGTCCGATATGGCCGAAAAAAGAGCGCCTTTCGTCACAAATGATCGAAAAAATAGCCAAAAGAGCGCCGAAATGGCCCAATTCTTATGGGTGTGCCACACGTGGTCGACGATTTTGAAGTCTGTGTCGGACTAAAAATCACCTTGTATGTTTTTAAAGAAAACACACCACTTTTTGCCATAAAACGGGAGAAATGGCCCATTTATTTCACTTTTCAGTGCTTTTTGCGCACCATTGCCTCGAACAGTTCTAGGGCTCTTTCTTATCAATGTGTCCTGATATCCTCCGTGTATGACATTGCGTCTTCTCGCATGCCTATGCGCTGTTCACCTTCTGGAGGGCCTCTCTAGTGCTCAACAGTGGGGGCCATGGCAGGCTGTAGGGCCTTTTGAGCACCTTCTGGGCTACACAAACCTCGACGAGCGGCATGACCCAGAGCGAGAGCTCAGC
>Ga0208624_1000091_pt1 | contig 46799 bp, 42 predicted proteins | sample Knorr_S23_td_DCM_FD_185607 | JGI IMG/M metagenome (GOLD analysis project Ga0208624, IMG submission 185607) | Marine microbial communities from Southern Atlantic Ocean transect - Knorr_S23_td_DCM_ad_71m_LV_A (SPAdes) (version 2) | ecosystem: Environmental > Aquatic > Marine > Oceanic | place... | reverse complement strand
GGCGCACCGCCCGGACTCTCAAGAGCTCTGGGTCCTCTCCAAGGACTCGAACAGGGTCGTAGTCCTCCAGCGAGAAACGCTAGAGGTCCTAGGGGAGATCCCCTGCGAGGGAGGCCCCCGCGCCCTCGACTTTGACCTTCGGGGGTGCGCATGGGTGGTCTGCGAAGACAGCGACGAGGTCGTCCGCTACGACGCACAGACGGGCACCGAGCTAGCCCGCATCCGTATCCCTGCTGCTCGTGATGGAGAGAGGGCGAGGCCCGTTGACATCCTCGTCGAGCCGGAGGCCGAACGCGCATGGGTGGCCTGCCATGGCTCAGGCTCATTGCAGATCATTGACCAGCGCATCGAACGCTGCGTCGCCGAGGTCGACGGGCTCCGACAGCCCACATCTCTCTGCTTCGCTCCCTGAGAGGGGCTTAAGCCTGCGCCTCAGTCTCGGCCTCAACCAGCGAGCCGCCCACGCCATATGCGGTGGCACGCTCAACCTGAACAGGCACCTCCTCACCGATCCAGCTCGCCTCACCAGCGAAGTGCACCGGCACCCCTGTGCGCGTCCGGCCGACGAGCCCGCCCTCTACGCGCTCAGAGGCCTCCTCCACGAAGGCTTGGACCTCTGTGCCGATGAGGGCCTTCATGCGAGACAGCGAGAGCTCCTCGGAGGCGCGCAGGAGCCGCTGATTGCGCTCCTTCTTGACCTCATCAGGGACGTCATCAGGCATCGCGTCGAAGGAGCGAGTCTCCGGTCGAGGGTCATACTTGAAGACGTAGTTTGTCAGGAAGCCCACCTCTTTTAGGCCTAGAACGGAGGCCTCGAAGTCTTCCTCTGTCTCACCAGGGAAGCCGACGATCCAGTCGCTCCCGAGCTCGATCTCAGGGACGGCCTCGCGCAACATCGCCACCCGCTCGTGATAGAGCGCCGTCGTGTAGCCCCGCTTCATCGCCTTCAAGACGCGGTCAGAGCCAGACTGCATGGGGAGCGGCAGGAAGCGCTCGACCTTGTCACAGTCCGCGATGGCCTGCGCGAAGCTAGGAGTCACGTAGCTCGGGTGCAGGGTGATGAGGCGGATCCTCTTAAGCCCTTTAAGCTCCTGGAGCCTGCGCAAGAGGTCTCCGAGCGAGGGGCGCCCTTGACGACCTGTCCCCTTAGCGTCACCAGGCCCCGGCTTAGGGAAATCCTCACCGTAGGAGTTCACAGTCTGACCGAGGAGGGTGATGACCTGAACCCCCTGCTCCACCATCCACTCAGCCTCGCGAACGAGCTCATCGATCCCGCGGGAGCGCACACGTCCACGCGTGGTGGGAACAATGCAGTAGGTGCAGTTCAGGTCGCACCCGCGCATGACAGCCAAGAAGCCGTGGTTCCCCCCGACCCAGTCCTCGCCTGCGCGATCGACCTCTACGCCCGCGTCCCCGCTCGTGTCTAAGAGGCGCGCAGCCTTCGCCCCGCCCTCCTCTCGCCGCGCGCGCAGCTCCTCCACCATCTCAGGGAGATGCTGAAAGCGCCGAGTCCCAACGACGATGTCCACATGACCAGCGCGCCTGAAGACCTGCTCTTCGACTCGCTGCGCCATGCAGCCCATGACCCCGATGACGAGATCAGGGCGCGTCTCCTTGGCTCGCTTCAACTCTCCTAGCCAGGACCAAGTGCGCTCCTCTGCGTGCTCGCGCACGCTGCAGGTGTTGAAGAGGACGACGTCAGCGTCGTCTAGGCTGTCTGTAGTGACGTATCCCTGCTTCGAGAAGCGCCCCTCTACGAGGAGCGAGTCGTACTTGTTCATCTGACACCCGAAGGTGACGACGTGGAGCTTGGGCGCGTCAGCGTCAGCAGCGAGGCCTGCCTGGGATTGGAATCGGGTGGTGCTCATAGGCGCGTTCGAGCCGCCTAAGGTACCGCATCCTGACCCGCACCGCCCCCAAGGTTCCTACGGACTGAGGGAATCGCTAGCTTGGCCTCCGAGCGCTCGGCGCGCCTTCCCCCATGAGAGCCCTCTCGGTCATCTTCACGACGTATAACTCCACCACGTGGCTGGAGAAGGTCCTCTGGGGCTTCGCCTCTCAGAGCCACGAAGACTTTGAGCTCATCATCGCTGACGACGGCTCCAAGCAAGAGACAGCCGCGCTCATCACTAGGCTGCAGGAGGAGACGGGCTTAGATATCACCCACCTCTGGCAGAGAGACGATGGCTTCAGGAAGTGCCGCGTGCTCAACAAGGCGATCCTGCAAGCCGCCCACGATTACCTTGTGTTCACGGACGGAGACTGCATCCCACACCCGGACTTCTTGAAGACCCACGCTGCGCTCGCGACCCCAGGCCGCTTCATCTCCGGCAGCTACTTCAGGCTCTCCCTCCCCGCCAGCGAAGCCATCCAGCGGTCGCACGTTGAGAGCGGGGAGTGCTTTCAAACTAGCTGGCTCCGAGCCCAAGGCATGCCTCGCTCCAAGAAGATGCGCAGAGTGGAGGCCTCTCCCCTCGTTGACCGCATCATGAGCCCCCTCACCATGCGGAGCTGCACCTTCAAGGGCGGTAACTCATCAGCATGGCGCAGCGACCTCGTCGCTGCGAACGGCTTCGACGAGCGCCTCGGCTACGGAGGCGAGGACCGCGAGCTCGGCGTGAGGCTGCAAAACGCCGGAGTGAGGCCTCTCAACGCGCGCTATAAGACGACCTGCCTCCACCTCGAGCACCCGCGCGGCTACCTCGACCCTGCCGTCATGGCCCAGAACAAGGCGATCCTGCGCGAGACCTCTCGGAGCGGGTGCGAGCGCGCAGAGCGCGGAATCCAAGAGCTCCTAGACGAGGGCTACCTCGTGAAGGCCTGAGGGGCTTTAGCGCGCTCCCCTTCGATTCTGAAGAATGCGCTCGTCGACTCAGGCTCCATCCTGAAGACTGTGCCCTGGGCGGAGTTCGCCCGCCACACGCATGAGCACAGCCGTCAAGTCAACACCCGCTGAGGCGCTCGTTAAGTCCGTCGCAGAGAAGCGGCTGGTCTTCACCGTGACGACAGGCCGCACAGGGACGAACCTCTTGGCCAAGGCCCTCGGCGTCTCACGCAAGATCTGCTCTGTGCACGAGTCGAAGCCCTTCACCCTGAGCATGCGCTCGGTGCAAGTTGACCCTGGCTTGGCGACCAAGGTCTGGACCGAGGAGATGCTCCCCGAGATCTGCGCTCAGCCCAGACCGATCTACGCTGAGAGCGGGCACCTCGTCTGCAAGGGCTACATCGAGCCGCTGCTTGAGCTCGGCCTGACCCCGGACCTCATCCACATCAGGAGAGAGCCGCGCCAGGTCGCCCTCAGCTATACCTCGCTCGACTCGATCCCGGGCAGGTCCGAGCGCGGCCTCAAGTACCTCCTCAGCCCTGAGGACCCAGGCGTCTTGCCCCTCGAAGGGTTTGAGCAGCTGAGCGACTACCAGCTCAACTTCTGGTACTGCCTGGAGATTGAGCGGCGTGCAGAGGCGCTCGCAGAGCTGGTCCGCGCTCGCGGCGGTCGCGTAACGACGCTCCCCTTCCAGGAGCTCGTGCGCTTTGATGGTTTCCAGAGGTTCTGGGGAGAGTTCGAGCTGCCGGAGCTAGGGAGCTTTGGCTGGTGGCGGATCAAGCGAGTCCTGAGCCGCAAAGTGAACGCGAAGGCAAAGAGCAAACGCAGCGTCCAGCAGGCGCCGCCGCCGCCCGAGGAGCTCGACTCCTTGGAGCGAGAGGTCTTGGAGCGCGCAGGCCTAGCCTGAAGGTGCGCCCAGGAAGAGCCTTCAGGCGCGGAGAGGAGCCCTACAACGCTGAGCGCTCCGCGCCTCCCTCACTCCGCTCTCTCACCTCCCAAGCCGCGCTCGTCAAACCAAGAAGTCAGCCGGCGAATGACTCCCCTGAGCCAGGCCAGCCCGGAGGTGCTCCCCGTGTACCTCCCCTTCTCCGCGTGCCGAAGGCGGTAGACCCCCGGGAGCTCGATCGGGGTGCCTTGCGTCCGCAGCAGCCAGCGGAAGGCGCGATCTTCATAGGCTTTGCACCACGTCTCAGAGGGTTGCTGATACAGGCCCAAGTCACGGCAATAGCCCGCGGCACGCGCGACATCTCCATGGGTGATCTGCAAGGGCCCAGTGGCTCGGGTGCGCTCCCTGACGGTGAACTTGTCTGTCTCCAACTGGACCACTCGTGGGCCGTCTTTGCCGACCTGCAACAGCGGGTCCGAGCTCTGAAGCAGCGAGGTGCAGCGCTCCTCTCTAGGGAAGAGCAAGGCCTCGGTCCTTCCCTGCAAGCGCTCAGCGAGCGCATCTAAGCAGCCCTCCTGAAACATGAGGTCGCAGTCTGTGAACCATATCCAGTCCGCCTTGGTCTCTAAGGCAGCTATGTTTCGCCCGATCGCTCTCCGGAAGAGCTCTTGGCGCGGGAGCGCCTTCCAATTCCAAGCGACCCCTGGAATCTCAAAAGCTCCAAAGTGATCGAGAAGCTCGACAGTCTCCTCGTCCTCAACGCAGTAAAAGACAGTCATTGTCACGTCGAGGGACTGCGGGGGGTGCTGCACCAAGGAGCTCAGCTGGTACACCAAAAGGTGCGCATATCCCCAGCAGTGGCTGACGACCTCCAAGCTCAATCGACCAGTCTTCGCCGTGCGATCTGCGGCGCTAGGGAGATCAGCGAGGAACCATCCAGCGGGGATCGCTCCGCCAGCAGCAAAGCGCAGAAAGAGAAGTTCTAGGGCCCCAAAGCGACGCTTATGCAGGCCTCCCCCCCTCTCTCCAGCGTGATCCACGTGGGAACTTCTACCACTCGCGGCCGCGCCCTTAGCAAGGCCTGAGGAGAATTCACACGCCCATGGAGGACCTGATGCACACGAGAGAGAGATGAGTCCTCATCCCAGCGACCCTGAATAGAGACAAGCGGCGCCCCAGGACTAGTAACGTGCAATACCCGTTCAACGGCCTCGCATCTCTATCTCAAATTGGAATCACTCATGAAAACTTTGCAGTCTCCTAGCTAGGGATTCCCCAGGGCCTTTACTGGCTCCAGGTGACCCATTAATGAGCGATATGCAGAGCAATTTTTGGTCAACACCCAGAACCTTTTTCCAAGACAAAATGATGCTTCATTAGACTTTTTTGCAAGTTCGTATATGGGCTCGAGTTCCTTATGCGGGAAAGGGCCTCGCGAGTTACACTCGGAGTGGTCAGAGGACTGAAAGAAGCGAAGAGCCGGGACAGCTAGCAAGCTGAAGAGAGCCCGCTCTCCGCATCTGCCAACACCCACTGGCTGTGACCTCGCGCACACGAGGTCACCCCCATGCAAGTCAAGTACAGAGATCGCCCTCGCGACCTCCCCCACCACACACAGAAAGCTCCCACTCAGTTCGGATGGCCTCAGACCGGCAAAACTCAAAGCTCATTGGATCGGCGCTCGCGCTGGCAGTGACGACACTCTGCCTGCAGAGCTGCGGGGAGATGGAGTCCAACGCGACGGAGACGAGCCTGCGGGATTCGCAGCGCGTACAGACAGTCACCCTCGTCCCGACCGCCCCCTCGCGAGCAGACGACAAGCTCCACTTCGTCGGAAACGTCCCCATCCCCGAAGAGGTCGCACTCTGGAGCTCGGAAGGCTGCGAGCCCTTCGTTCGAGACCTACCCCCGGGCTCTGCCTACACGGCCTCGAACAGCGACGAGACGGAGCGAGTCTTCGTCTTGCCGGGCACCCAGTCCAAGACTCTCCGCATCCCTGGCCGCTTCCTTGGGACGAGCTTCAACGTAGTGAGTCTGCGGCTCTCGATCTTCCAAGAGGAGACCGTCTTCATCCAGTTCATGCGTGACGGCAAGCCTGCCCTCACCTCAAACGCGATGTCGATCAAGGGTAGCCGTGAGCCCCAGGTCCTCATGTTCCCCTTGCCCCACGCGCGCCTGCAGCAAGAGCCCTTCGATGAGCTCTCAGTCCGCATCGACGGTAGAGGCGGCATCCTCGCCATCCACGACGTGGAGTTCTACTCCCGTCCCATCTCGTCATGGCTCCCTGACCCCTCCCTCCCCGCGGACCTCATCGCCGTGGAGAACGACCTGCGTCGCGGCGTTGGACTCTCCAACTTCCGAGGCCTGCGCGGTGAGTTCACAGCTCCCGAGAGCGGCGGCTTCCTCTCCTTTTCGCTCGGCGTCCCGAGCGCCCTGCGGTACCCCGCCGGCGCTCAGATCAAGCGACCCTCAGTGAGGGTCGAGCTCGAGGGCGCGACCGGCGGCCGAGTGGAGAGACGCTTCAACCTCAGGGAGACCGCACAGAACGCGCGCTGGCAGCACGTCCGCGTCCCGCTCGAGAACTTCTCCAAGGAGCAAGTGCAGGTGAACCTCACCTTGGAGGCCAGCCGCGAGCTTGAAGCCCTTTGCGCCGTTGGCGACGTCCGCGTCCACACCCCGAGTCACGACTCTCCCTCCGTCGTCCTCATCACCTCGGACACTCACCGAGCTGACCACTTGGGGGCCGCCAAACAAGGCGTCGACATCCTCACCCCTAACCTCGACTCTCTCGCGGAGCGAGGCGTCTTTTTCGAGAACTGCTACACAGCGACGAACGTGACGAACCCGTCACACATCGCGCTGATGACCGCGGTGCACCCTCGCGACACAATGATCCTGAACAACTACCGCCCGCTGGTCGAAGAGGCCAGCACGCTCGCGGAGCGGTTCAGGGAGGCCGGCTACGCGACGATCGCCGTCCTCAGCGCGAACCACCTCGGACATGAAGGCTCTGGCCTCGGCCAAGGCTTCGATCGGATGTACCGCCCCAAGGCGCCCCAAACGGACGCGAAGCACTCCATCGACGTCCTCGAGTACTACCTGCGGGAGTACGAGGACACCCCGGTCTTCGTGTGGCTGCACACCTTCGACGCTCACACCCCCTACGCCCCCCCCGCGCCTTACGACGACCTCTACTACTCATCAGAGGCCGACCCCTTCGACCCTTCTCGCCCTGACCCTGAGGTCCCGGATCGCATCAACGAGCAGTTCTTCTCAGGCCTGAAGGACATGGAGTTCCCCTCCTCTCAATACCGGGGAGAGATCACTTATCTCGACGACCAGCTCCGCCGCGTCTTCGACAACCCTCGCTTCGCTGACGGCATCATCGCCTTCACAGCGGATCACGGCGAGTGCATCGGCCACCACGGCATCTTCTACGATCACGCGAGCCTGTACCCCTCCAGCATCCACGTCCCGCTCATCCTCTCCTACCCTGGCTGCCCCGAGGGGCTGCGAGTCGGTGAGGCCGTCGAGCAGCTCAACGTCGGGCGTACCCTCTTGGAGATCGCGGGGCTAGAGACCGCAGAGTTCCCCGGCACGAGCCTGCTCGACTTCACAGAACCTGGCGCTGCTGAGCGCGAGGCGCCCCGCTTCGCTGTCGCCGCCCACGGCTTCTCTGCCTCCCTCAACCACGGGAAGTGGCACCTCATCCTCCACCTCCGCCAGCACGAGAATCGCGCTGGCATCACGGGCCCTTACAAGAAGGGTGAGACGGAGCTCTACGACACGGACCTCGACCCCAACTGCACAATGGATCTCCTTGAGGAGAACTTCGAGGTCGCCAAGGAGCTTCGCGCTCGCCTCATCGAGTGGCTGCTCAACGCAGACCCCCGCGGGCTCGCCGGCTCCGAGACCAACGACGCACAGACTATCCGTCAGCTCGCAGCGCTCGGCTACACCATGCATGCGCAGGGTAACGCCGCAGCCGCCCTCTGGGAGGCCGAGACCGAGACTGAGTGGTGCCGCCGCTTCCGCTAGGAGGCCACCACACGCACTCCGGGGCCGCTCGCCCCGCAGCCTGACTCCTGATCTCGGGGTAGGTTTGCACAGAGGCGCTCCGCCGTGCGAACCCTGCTCCAGAACCGATCACTCGTGGCCGCAGCCGCTGTACTCAGCGCAGCCTGCCAAGCCGCTCCACCGACGTACGAGGTAGAGCTCTGCGAGGACACGGTCCGAGCTGAATCCCCCTTCCTCGCCACCCACGTCGCGGGGATGCTCTCAAGGAACCGAGATGAGGTCTTAAGGCTCGTCCCAGGGTCTGCGGAGGAGCCTGTTGAGGTTTGGCTACAAGAGGAGCTCAAGCTGTACCGCTTCAGCAGCGGCTCCTTCGAGCACGCTGACGGGTTCTGGGCCGAGGAGCCCGGCAGGATTCACCTGCGCACCGAAGCCCGCCACCTAGAGCGCACCCTCGTCCACGAGCTCGTACACGCCTACCTGGGTGAAGAGTGGAGCGTCCTCCCGGGGACAATCGAAGAAGGAGTCTGCGACTGGGTCTCCGCCACAGTCTGCCCTCACTCGAGGGCTCAGCTCCGCGCAGGGCGCCTGAGCGCTGCCTGCTTTGGGCTCGGTGCGCTTGAGATCGAGGTCGAGCTGCGCTCTGCCACGCCTCGGGGAGCTGAGGAGGTCATAGGCTCCTACGCGAGCATCCTCCTAGAGGGTGGCATCCAGCCGCCCGTCGCCCCAGAGGAGGTCTTTGAACTGCGAGCGGGTCGCTCCAGCTCCAAGCTGCCTGCCCCCCGCAAGAAGGCTCTCTATGGACTGGCCTTCTTCATCGTGGATCGAATCGCCGCCCAGGGAGACGGGCTGCAGCCGCTCTACGAGCTCTGCCTCAGAGCACACGATGAGGGCCTCGCAGAGATCCCTAGCGAGTGGCTGCTCGAGGCTGCAGGGCTCATGAGCCTTGAGAGCTCAGCGTGGAAGACAGGCCTCGCAGAGGCCTTCAGCGGCGCAGAGCTCGCCGAGCTCGTCGCCATGTACCCGGACTTCCTCGGCTCTGCGATCGACCGCCTTCCCTTCCCCACCATGGCTCAGGGCGGGGCCGAAGAGCTGCGCTTCGCCATGCGAGTCAATCCGCGCTGAGTTCTGCTTCGATCTCGGGAAGGAATCCCCTCTCAAGTCGTACTAGGAGACCGCGCAGCCTCCGCTGGCCACAAGATGCGAATCACAAGCCTCATCCTCCTCGCGAGCCTCATCACCCTCGGTCTCCGCTTCGCTGGCGGCGGCCTCGAAGAGTACTCGGGCACGCGCACGACGAACTGGCCGAGCGGGAGCCCTAGAGAGGAGGCGATGTACGCAGACGGGCTGCGAGAAGGCCTCTGCAAGCGCTGGCATGCAGATGGCAAGCTCCGCGCGACCGGCAGCTACAAGAGCGGCCAGATGGTAGACGAGTGGCACTTCTACGACCTCGACGGTGGGCTAGACACCTCTCGCTCAGGCATCTACGCCGACGGCAAGCGCGTAGGCTCGCTCGCCAACTAGGCGTCGCTGTAGCGATAGACCCCGCGCTGCCCGCTCGTCTCCTCCACGGAGACACGCAGGCGGCGGATCTCCACCTGACCGAACTGGGCCTGGAGGAGGCGCCTTACTTCACGACCAGTCCAAGTCGCGAGGTTCTCCGAGCTGGTGTTGTTCATGGGCATGATCAGCACGTCCTCAACCGGGGCAGCGTAGTAGCGATCTAGGTAGCGAATCTCTACGACCCCATCTCCGCGGTCAGCGTGGGTCAAGACAGGGTGCTCACCCGGAATGAGGAGTCGCTCGTCCAGTGAGTCGAGGAGCTCCCTGATGACCGGCTTGATCTCCTTGAAGTCAATCACGAGCCCGTGATCACAGAGGGTTGCGTCTATCTCTACGAACACGCGGTAGTTATGGCCGTGCAGGCGCTCTGCGCTCCCGTCTGGGAAGATGAGGAAGTGGGCGGCGGAGAACTTGAAGTACTCCTTCTCTAGCTCGATTGACCAAGATTCCATGTCACGCACCTTGTAACCCAAGCCGGGCCCGAGCGCACCCCTCTCTGTGTTTCCTGTAAGGCCTCCCCGCTGATACCCTCCCAGTAATGGAGATTTCCACCCGCACCGTCCCCGTCCCCGGCCTCGGGATCGACTTCGAGGTCATCGAGGGCGATGAACACATCGGCCCCGCCATCGCCGCGGGCGGCTGGGAGGAGCATGAGACACGCCTCTTCAACGCCCACGTGAAGGAGGGCGCTCGGGTCCTCGACCTCGGCGCAAACATCGGTTGGTTCGCCGCCCAAGCCGTGCTGCGAGGGGCCACGGTTGACGCCTTCGAGCCGGTGCCCCACATCGCCGACGTCCTAGAGCGGAACGTCGCGAGGGCGATGGAGCGCGGCTCAGGCACAGCGCGAGTCCACCGCTTCGCCGCTGGATCGGAGACTGGCAGCGCCGAGATCTTCCTCGCTGCCACGAACCGCGGCGACAACCGGGTCGTGGACTCCGGCGCTAGCGCTCCGAGGGATATGGACGGCGCCGCCGCGGTCGAGATTCAGATTCGCAAGGTCGACGACCTCATCACAGGTCCTGTAGACGTTCTGAAGATAGACACTCAAGGTTCAGAGTGGCACGCGCTGCAAGGGGCACTCGATGTCCTCAAGGCCAGCCCGCGACTCGCGCTCCTGATCGAGTTTTGGCCATACGCGCTGCGAGGCGCGACGGGTGCGGAGCTGCTCGAGCTCCTCATGGCAGAGGGCTTCTGCGTAGGGAAAGCCACCGCTGCCCCCTACCCCATGTCCGCCGCGCGCCTCTTGCGACAGGCCGAGTCAAGAGACCCTGTTAAGGGTGGCCTCGACCTTTATGCGACGAGAGGTGTTCCCTTCCACGTGGGCGGCGCTGTGGACCGCCTGCGCTCTCTCTGGCGCTCCTTCAAGGAGGATTGAATGGAGCTCTTTGACTTCCACGCGCACTTCTTTGCGCGACCGTTCTTCGAAGCCCTCGCGAGCCAGTCTCCGCTCGAGGGCACCCCTGCCGAGAAGCTAAGCGAGGTCTCCGCTAAGACCGGTATCGAGCTCCCCTCTGAAGACCTCAGCCAACACACTGCCCGCTGGCTGGAAGAGCTTGACCGTCATGGCGTCCATCGTATGGCCGCCTTCGCGAGCCTCCCTGAAGAGGCGCCCGCGGTCGCAGAGGCAGCGCGCAGCTCAGACGGTCGCTTGGTCCCCTTCTCTCTAGTGAACCCCTGCGCAGAAGACGCCCCCGCCAAGGTAGAGCGGCTGATCTCAGAGCTCGGCTTCCGCGGCGTGCTCATGTTCCCTGCGATGCACCACTACGCCGTCGATGGCCCTGAGGCCCGGGCGGTCTTCGAGGTCCTTGCGCGACACCGCGCTCCGGCCTTTGTTCACTGCGGACTGCTCGTCGTCAAGCTGAGGGACCTCCTAGGTCTGCCGAGGGCTCAAGACATCCAGTACGCCAACCCCCTCTCCCTCGTTCCTGCGGCGAGCACCTACCCGGAGGTCCCCTTCGTCATCCCCCACTTTGGCGCGGGCTTATTCCGCGAAGCCCTCATGGCCGGCGCGCAGTGCGAGAACATCTATGTCGACACCTCCTCGACGAACTCTTGGCGGAAGACCCAGCCCGGCAACCCCGACCTGCCCCAGGTCTTCGAGCGCGCGCTCGAAGTCTTTGGCGCGGAGCGCGTCCTCTTTGGCACCGACTCCAACGTCTTCCCCGCCGGTTGGCGAGCAGAGCGGCTCGCAGAGCAGCGCGAGGCCCTAGGAGCCCTCGACGTGAGCGAGGACGAGCAGGCTGCGGTCTTCGGCGGAAACGCTGCCCGCATCCTCGCCGAGGTCCGCTGAGGGCTAGTTCGGGACAGCCTCGCCGACGCGAGGCTCTTGCCCACGCAAGACGCTGTTGTCGCTGAAGAGTTGGGTCTGGTCGACCTGGGCAGTGCTGAGGAGCTCCTCTTCGTCGATCTGCCCAGACTGAGCATAGACGTCTAAGGCGTTCTGCCAGGTCGTCTTCACGACGTCCTCGTGCGGTACGCCCCGCTCAATCATGAGGGCTGCGGTCTTCGGGACGGCCAGCGCATCGCTCACCCCCCAGTCTGCTGAGCTGTCAACGATGATTCGCTCGGAGCCATACTCCTGAACGATGTCGACCATTCGGTCGGAGCCCATCTTCGTGTGCGGATAGATCGTGAAGGCAGCCCACGCGCCAGCGTTGAGCGTGTCCTCCAGTGTCTCCTCGTTGTTGTGGTCGACGATGAACTTCTCCATGGGGACACCCACGTTCTGCGCGACCTCGATCGAGCGAATGATCCCGTTCTTCTTGTCCCGGTGGGGAGAGTGGATCATGACCACCATGTCGTTCTCTTTGGCGAAGTTGAGCTGCCACTCATAGGCCCGCTCTTCCGCTGGCGTGATCTCGTCGTAGCCGATCTCACCGATCGCGACGACGCCTTCTTTCAGCGCGTAGAGCGGGAGCACCTCGAGAACCTCTCTCGCTAGCCCCTCGTCATTGGCCTCCTTAGAGTTCAATCCCATCGCACAATAGTGCTTGATGCCGAACTGAGCGGCGCGGAAGCGCTCCCAGCCGATCAAGCTCGCGAAATAGTCGGTGAACGAGCCGAGTGTAGTGCGAGGCTGACCTAACCAGAACGCGGGCTCAATGACAGCGCGGATGCCTGCAGCAGCCATGGCTTCATAGTCGTCCGTCGTCCGACTGGTCATGTGGATGTGGGGGTCGAAGAATCGCATCAGAGGTTCCTAGGTGTTCAGGGAGCGTCAGCTCGCCTCAGCGAGGCGCCGCCAGACCGACTGATCAAAACGGCCGTCGAGCGCGTGTTGGATGATATCCGAGACGAGGGGATCAGGCTCGTTCTCAGCGTACGCCCTCAGCAAGTCTCCTCTCCCGCTGCGCGCTAACCCGAGGCAAGCCCCAGCTCTACCCAGCGAGGTCGAGGTCGAGCCAGAGAGCTCTGCCTCCATGGCCAAGCGACCCCGCTCCCCCCCATGCTCGCCGAGGCAGAGCCAGAGCTCTGGTTGCACCTCTCTGTGAGCGCTCGTCCGCTCTTCGACGAGGTCTAACGCCATCCGCGCGAGCTCAGGGTCGACCCGGCGGTCTAAACCTTGGACCCGCCAGAGCGGCGCACCAATAAAGAGCGCCTTGATCACGAGCTGACGCCAAGCGATGTCATCGAGGTGGAGCGCGGGGAAGGGAGTGTCGCAGGCGTTGGCCTCAAAGACCGTCAACATGTTCGTGCGGCAGCCCTCACCTGAGCGCCACGCGAAGCGCGCTCCTTCAGGGAGAAATGCGAGGCTGCGATAGAGCGCGCAGAGCTCGCCCTCGTCAGCGTGCTGGAAGCAGGTCTCGAGCGCAGCGACAGCGCTCTCCTCTTCCAGGTCTTGCCTCGAGAGTATGAGGCCGACTCGGACGGCCTCTAAGCTCATCCAACGCTCGGGGTTCCAGCCCTTCATGAGCTGATACGCCTCAGACAAGTCCTCTTCAGAGGGCGCGAGTTCGCCCGCTCGGCAGCTCCTGCTCGCGACAGCTAGGAGAGCGGCGAAGCGCACATCACTTACGCCTCCTTCGACCTCTGCTTTCGCAGCCGCGTACCAGGACCTCCCTGTCTCGTCGAGACGGCGCTCTAGGCCACGCTCGATCCAATCGAGGGGTGTGCTCACGAGCCAGCGACCTCTTGCAGGCCCCTCGCGAGCACCCACGCCATGTAGGCCGTGCTGCTCGCCTCTAGGTAATGCCCGCTCAAGAAATCGCTTGTAGATCCGTCCTCAGCCTGAAGCTTGATGACTTCAGCACGTAACTTGCGATGCCAGCTCTCTCGCTCCGAGGCAGGCAGGAGCTCGATCACCTCGGCCGCGTACGCGTGCCCGAAGAAATAAAAGTAGCCAGAGTTCGCGTAGTACTTGTGGTGTGGGATGGGCTCAAGCCGCGCCATGTCCAACCAAGTGTGGAGGCGGAAGAGCCAGTCCAAGCCCTCGCCGAGCTTCTCCTGCGTCACCCAACCGACCCCGCAGCGCGCCAGCGCCCAGTTGCAGACCTGGATCCGGCAGAGGCTGCCTGCCGGCTGGTCTATGTCCTCCAGCCCGTAGCCCTCAGGCCAGGCCGAGACGTTGTACGTGTAGGCGCCGTTCGGGAGAGCGCAGCGCCTGACCGCAGTGACTGCGCGCTCTAGCATCCCCTCTGGGACAGGCCAGCTGAGGTCTTCCTTCGCGTGTCGCAGCGCGGGCAAGAGGAGCGCAGTCGTAAAGCTCGTGGCCCAAGTAGGCTTCTCCGTAAATGGAGGGTCGTCGTAGTAAGCCCAACCACCCTCGAGGGTCTGGCGACGCTTGAGCTCCACCAGCAGCTCCCCAGCGCGGTCACGGAAGGCCTCCTGCCAGCTGTCCTCAGCGAAGCGGGGATCCATCGCGGCGTGGGTGATCGCGTCGAATGAGTAGACCACTCCCCAGGTGCCGTCCACGTCCCAGTCATCTGCCCGCGGAGTGATCTCCTTCTCTAGAGCCCAGCGGAGCCCGCGCTCTAAGGCCTCTCGACGCTCGGGCGTCTCTGGAGCGAGCAGCAGAGCGCGCAGCACGACGCCGTGCGCGCCCTCTCTGTATCCGTGGTAGGCGAAATAGGCGAAGCCATCGTCTTGCCCATGACAAGGCAGCGGCAACCCCCAAGAGCCGTCTTCATTCTGTGCTCCGACGATCCAACTCAGCGCGCGGTCCAAGGCCACGCGCGCCTCTTCCCGCCCGAGCTCACGGGGTTCAGAGTCTTGAGCAGGCGCGAGCGCACCTACGCAAAGGAGCAAGGCTCCGATCACTCGTGACCCCCCTCTTCCTCATCATCATGCCCGTGTTCCTCGTCATGTTCTTGCTCGAACTCTTCCTCTGCCTCACGCATGGCTAAATCGCGTTGGAGGTGAGCGACCTCCAATGCCATGTGCGCACCATCCACTGCAGCCTCTGCGCTCTCAAGCGCGGCCTCAAGCCCCGCGCGCTCCATAGGGAGCTCGACCTCTCGCATTCGCTCTAAGGCGCGCTCAGCCAGCTGCAGCTCCACCTCTTCAAAGCGGACGCGGGCGCGATGGCGGTTGAGGACGATGTCTGCAGTCTGCTTTGCGAGCTCATCGTTTCCATAGCGTGAATAGTCTGACTCCAGCTGCGCTAGAGTCGCACGCTGCTCGTCCAGTCCCACCTTCGAGCGCTCTACATCTAGCTCAGCCTCCCGGAGCTTGTCCGGCGCTGCCCCCTCCACGAAGACCTCCAAAGCCTTTGCCGCCTGCATGAGCTCTGCTTCCGCCTCTCGGAGGCCGATCTCCGCTTCGAGGATAGAGGACTCAGCCTCGAGCTCCGCGAGACGGAACTTCCACTCAGCGCTGTGATCCTCTTCAAGCTCATCTTCATGCCCGTGCTCCTCTTCCCAGTGCCCGTGCTCCTCTTCCCAGTGGGAGTGTTCCTCCTCAACCTCTACCCCGAGGCTGATGCTACAGCTGCTTGAGAGGATGCAGGAGAGGGCGACGGCGTAAGGGAGGTAGGTGCGGAGCTTGATCATGAATGAGTGGAGGTAGGAGTGAAGCGGTCACTGCAGCCTGCGAGGGCCGAGGAGATGAGTCTACAGGCAAGGGCTCGGCTGTCTGCCCTCCCTTCTGTAGGATGTCCGCCCGGACCCACTAGCGGGCCCCACCGCACCGACAAACCCACATAAGAAACAGGAATCCAGCGATGACCCACGGCGTCTTCCAGGTCCCCGAGCCCAAGAACGAACCGGTCACAGACTTCGCCCCCAACAGCCCTGAGCGCGCCTCTCTGCAGGCCGCCCTCAAGGAGGCGGCAGCAGAGCAGGTCGAGGTCCCGCTCGTCATCGGCGGCGAAGAGGTTCGCACAGGAGACACCGCCGAGATCGTCATGCCGCATGACCACGGCCATGTCCTCGGAGTCTTCCATAAGGCTGGCCCCAAGGAGGTCGCCGCAGCCATCGAAGCTGCTGAGGGTGCGAGAGCCGACTGGGCCGCGCTGCCCTGGGAAGATCGGGCCGCCGTGTTCCTGCGGGCCGCAGAACTGCTCGAGACGACATGGCGTGACCGCGTGAACGCGGCCACCATGCTCAACCAGTCAAAGACCTGCCACCAAGCGGAGATCGACGCAGCCTGTGAGCTGATCGACTTCTGGCGCTTCAACGTCCGCTTCCTCCAGGAGATGTATGAGAGCCAGCCCATCTCTGCGCCGGGCTGCTGGAACCGCTTGGAGCACCGCCCCCTAGACGGCTTCGTCTTCGCGATCACTCCCTTCAACTTCACCTCCATCGCAGGCAACCTCCCCACCGCGCCGGCCCTCCTCGGAAACACCGCGCTCTGGAAGCCAGCCTCCACCTCGGTCCTCTCTAACTGGCGGCTGATGCAGCTGCTCATGGAGGCCGGGCTGCCTGCAGGCGTGGTCAACTTCGTGCCTGGCTCCGGCGCAGCTGTCGGCGACCCGGTCCTCGCAGATCCTCGCCTCGCCGGCGTTCACTTCACCGGCTCGACCGAGGTCTTCCGCTCCATCTGGAGCACCATCGGCTCAAACATCGCCAACTACAACCAGTACCCGCGCCTCGTGGGTGAGACCGGCGGTAAGGACTTCGTCTTCGCTGACCCCTCTGCCGAGGTGCGCCCGCTCGCGATCGCCCTCCTTCGCGGCGCCTTCGAGTTCCAAGGACAGAAGTGCTCAGCAGCAAGCCGCGCGTACATCCCGAAGAGCATCTGGCCGGAGGTGAGAGAGATCCTGACCGAGGAGGTCGCTCAGGTCCGCATGGGAGACGTCCAGGACTTCTCGAACTTCATGGGCGCGCTCATCGACGCCAAGGCCTTCGCCAAGCTCAAAGGAGCGATCGACTCTGCTCACGCCTCCGCAGACGCAGAGGTCGTCATAGGCGGCGAGTGTGATGACTCCAAGGGCTGGTTTGTCAGCCCCACGGTGGTCGAGGTCTCCGACCCCAAGCACGACCTGATGCGCACCGAGTTCTTCGGACCCCTGCTCTCTGTCCACGTCTACGACGACGCGGACGTCGAGGGCGCGCTTGAGCTCTGCGCCACCGGCTCCGACTACGCCCTCACAGGCGCCATCTTCGCGAGCGATCGTCAGGCTGCTCGCCGCGCTAACGAGGCGTTGCGATACGCCGCTGGCAACTTCTACATCAACGACAAGCCCACCGGCGCCGTCGTCGGACAGCAGCCCTTCGGAGGAAGCCGAGCCTCTGGCACCAACGACAAGGCGGGGTCACTCCTCAACCTCTTGCGCTGGTCCTCACAGCGCACGATCAAAGAGACCTTTGTCCCGCCGACGGACTGGCGCTATCCCTTCCTCGGACAGGACTAGGAGATCGGCTCGGGTTTGCGCCCGAAGACCATCTTGCAGATGGTCAAGAGAGCCCAGAGAAGGAAGGCGAGGAAGCCCCCAGGCATCCAGCCAAACATCAAGGCGCCGGTGAGCTGCGCGCCGTCTGCGTAAGCCTTGTCCCCATGGCCCGGAGAGCCCTGCCACTCTCCGTAGCCCATGTGGACCCCCATAAAGAGTCCGGCCCATAACGCTAGAGCAGCGACGAGAACGGCTCCGATCTGAGAAGCGAGCCAGACGCCTCTGCGACGTTCAGAGGAGACGCCAAAGACAGCGAAGCATGTCGCGATGAGGGCGACCAGCACTCCAAGGGAGAGGTACTTCGCAATCTCTACGTAATAGAGCTCCACGCCGGCCCACTCATCCGCAGCCTCTTGGAGTGCGAGTGAGGAGCTCGTGAGGAAGAAGATCATCGGCTACAAGCTATGCCAGGTAAGTCACCCTAGCCACCGCTTTAGAGCGAGCCTCCCCTCAGCCCGCTGAAGCTAGAGAGAGTGTCCCGATCAGCTCGCGAGCACCTCACCCCAGACAACCTCACTCATGTGAGGGAAGCCTGCCGCCTGTGATGCGGGTAGGACGTACCCGACGACCTCACGGCCGTCCTCTAAGGTCAGGGTGTCCCGGCGGAAGGTGTCGGGGTGATCCTCGAGCTCGTCAATATTGGCGAGGGTCTGAGCGTCCACGGCGTAGAGCTCACCGTGGATCGCGCGTTGGCCATCCTTCTTGAGCCCGGGCAACCCACCGAGGTCAACGAGCGTGTAGAGAGGAGCAGTCACAGCGCCTCCGATGAACTTCGACTGCGCCAGGATCCCGTGGTTTGCGCCGCCCTGCTTCATTCGCCCATAGACGAAGACCAGCACCTGGTCGCTCGCTTGGCCCGTCGTGATCTCGTTAGTCATGCGTTCTATGAGCAGGTGCTACCTGCCGACTCTGTCCAATCGGCCCTGACGTGGACCGCGAGCCTCTCGGCTGCCATCTCCTTCACGCCATTCCCACTTCGGGTCGTGACGCGGCGCTCTGAGTTCCTAGCTTTTGAGAGAGACCCAGCCGAAGCTGAGCGGAGCCAGCCCCTGCGACTGACCCCCATGATTCGACCTTACATCAGCCGCCCGATTTAGGAGCGCGATCCGGAAAAATCTAGATGGCGCCTCTCTTTGAGCCGAGTGAGCCCATTCTGGACGCGAGCGGCTATCCTGTGCGCCTGCTAAAGAGGAGATGATGAACACGAGCCCTACGCCTAGCGGCCTCGCGCTGCGCCCCGAGCTGCCCCTGTGCCAGACAGACCTCCCCCTCGACTGGTACTCCGAGGAGTTCAAACCCTACGCCGAGGAGTTCCTCGCGCTCCCGGACCGCTTGCCTGGGACTGTCCTGCCTTGGCTCGACAGCTACGTGCGCCCCGCCCAAGACCACTTTGGCGACTCGCTCCTGCTCCTAGCCCACTTCTACATGGGCGGCGAGATCGTGAAGCTCGTCGAGCGGTATGGAGGCGCGATCGCCGACAGCTACGCCCTCGCGGTGCAGGCCTCGCGTCAGCCAGAGAAGCGCGTGATCGTGGAGTCCGCCGTCCACTTCATGGCCGAGTCGATCGCTCTGCTCGCGAACGAGGATCAGGACGTCTGGATCACGAACCCGAAGGCTGGCTGCACGATGGAGATGCTCGCCAAGGACTTCATGGTCCTCCCTGTCGCAGAGCAGCTCATCGAGCGATACGGGGACGACCTCGTCTGCGTCTCCTACATGAACACCTCCGGTCGCTTGAAGGCGCTCGCGGGGAAGACAGGCGGCGCGGTGTGCACGAGCAGCAACGCACACAAGGTCGTGGAGTGGGCGCGCCGAAACGGGCAGAAGGTCCTCTTCGTCCCCGACGAGCACCTCGGGCGTAACACAGCAGCCCGCCTCGGCATGGACCTCTCCAAGGTCGTGCGCCTCGCCTCAGCCGAAGAGACTCGCGGCGCCTTCCCTGTCGACGACGCTCACGTCGAAGGAGGGCTCGCCGCCCTCGACGCCGCCGAAATGATCCTCTGGGGCTCTTACTGCGGAGTGCACACGGTCTTCACCGAGGGACACGTGCGCTGGTGGCAAGAGCGCGACTGGACGGTCCTCGTCCACCCAGAGTCCAAGCTCGAGGTGGTAGAGGCGGCGGACGGTTCGGGCAGCACGGCCTACCTATGGAAGGCCGTCGAGGAGGCCACACCGGGCTCCAAGCTCGTGATCGGGACCGAGGGGCACTTCGTCACGAACGCAAGAGAGCTTGGCAAGCAGCGCGGCGTCGAGGTCATGCACCTCGCTGACATCCCGGACCCAGGCTTCGGGACCTCTGGCTGCGGCTGCGCCACGATGAGCCGTAACGACCCTCCCCACTTAGCCGGGATGCTCGACCTGCTCCGCAAAGGTCAGGCGCCTGACGCCAACCGCGTGATGGCTGGAGACTCGGTCAACGAGCTCACTGGAGAGCGAGATCGCCTCGAGCCCGGTGAGCGCGCCGAGCTCGTCACTCACGCGCGCAAGGCCCTTGAGCGCATGATCAAGATCACTGAGCCCGCGGGGGCTTAGCCTCTCTCGACCTCCCAGACCTCAGTCCCGAAGTGATCCCAGGGCAGCCTGCCCTCATCACACTCTTCGCCGACCGAGAATTGGACGTCCACGAAGTAGATGATCGCCCCGGGGTCCACTGGCCGGAGGTTCTTGCAGCCGTGCGCGACCCCAGGAGGGATCCGTACCAGCCTAGAGTTGCCATCACCGAGGACAATGCGCATGACCTGTCCCTCGGTCTTTGACCCCTCGCGCACATCAGCGAGCACTAGGAGGATCTTGTCACTGGGCGGCACATACCAGACGTCCGTCTGGCGCGTGTGCAGGTGGAAGGCCTTGATCGCGTTCGGCTCGAGGACCGAGTAGTTCATCTGCTTAGCCTCGAAGCCCTCTACGCCCTGATGCATCCCACCGTCTAAGCGGCCGAGCTCTGTCATAGAGCCCCCGTCGTCGTTGAAGCGGCGGAGCTCGATGAGCTCTACGCCCTCGATCACATCGCGGGGTGAGTAATCCTGAACCGAGTAGTTGTCGCGCGCGCTGGAGTTGAAATCTGTCATAGCTAGGGATCAGGGTTGGCTGACTCAGGACAGCATCCCCTCCAGGGGGTGCACATCGCAAGCGCCTTTCAGCTAGGAGAGGAGCTGCAAGGCGAGCTCAGGCTGCATATTCGCCTGAGCGAGCACCTTGGTGGAGACCTCTTGAAGGATGTTTGCGCGGACGAGCTCAGCGGTCTCCCAGGCCACGTCGACGTCTCGGATGCGGCTCGTAGAGCTCTCTAGGTTTGTCTTCGTGACGCTGGCATTGGCGAGGGCGCTCGAGAGGACTCGCTGGTCAGCGCCGATCCTCCCGCGGGCGCGAGCGACGCGCTGCGTAGCGGTGTCGATCCCCGCGAGAGAGGCCTCCGCCGCAGCTGCGGTTGAGACGTCGACGCCGTCTAGACCGAGGCGCGTAGTGTCCATCCCGGTCAGGCGAACGTAGACAAAATCATCGGCCTGGATCCCGATCTGGATCGGGACGCGTAGGATCGATCCATCAGCGATAGGGATCCCTGACTCACCGTTATAGCGGGCGTCCGCAGCGACCCTGTCGATCTCAGTCATGAGCTCAGCGACCTCGGCCTGGAGCGATCCGCGGTCTGCGTCAGAGAGGGTCCCATTGCTGGAAGCCATCGCCAGCTCTCGGAGGCGCGCGACCATGTCACCCACCCCCGCATAGAGACCCTCAGCGATGTTTCCGAGCGCTTGCCCGTCAGCGATGTTCCGCTCTACCTGCTCCCAGGAGCGGGTGCGAGCGCGCATGCGCTCCGAGACTGAGAGGCCCGCGGCATCATCTGAGGCGCGCTGGATCCTGAGCCCTGAGGCCAAGCGGCCCATGCTCCCCTCCACGCGCTGTGTGGCCGCGAAGAGGTTCCGCTGGGCTGTGAGCGAGGCCAGGTTGGTGTTGATGCGCATTCCCATAGTTCTGAAGCCCCCACAGGAGACTCCGTCAGGGTTTTCGGCTCCTGGAGCACCGAATTGAGAGCAAATCTGGAATTCCGGCCAGCCGAGCGCCTGCGCCCTGATCACCAGAGAGGGCCAGCGCCCGCCTCGATCTTCTCTGCCGTCACCCTGCGCCCGCTGAGGCCTGAGAGGATTCCCAGGGCCTTCGCGATCGCGCTCTTTAGCTGCCCCGTGAAGAGGCCAGCGAGGAACGAGAGCGGGAGAGTGAGCACATCGCAGAGTACAAAGCTCGCCCAGCGCGCCGGCGAGCCGTGGGCCCGCAAGAACCAGACAGAGTTCAACCCCATCATGTATTTGCGCCTAGGGCTCTTACCGCCCCCCGTCGATGCCGAGGCGTCATGCAGGCAAGCTGCGCGCCCAACGACGCGCGAGCTCCAGCCCTCACGCCGAGCCCGCAGCCCGAAGTCCGCGTCCTCGAAGTAGGCGAACCACTCTGCTCCGAAGCCGCCGACCTCCTCCAGCACCTGCCGCCGAACCAAGAGCGCGCAGCCGCAGACAAAGTCCACCTCGCGCTCCAGCTCCCACTCGGGAGAGTCGTCCTTCCCGTGCCCCAAGAGGGTCAGGACGTTCGCACGCCACGCGACCCGTCCGCCTGCGCTCCAGACTCTCGAGCGCTCTCTATGGAAGAGGACGCGCGGACCCACGAGACCCACGCGTGGTTCCTCCTCGAAGACAGCCAGGAGCGGCTCTATGCAGCCTTTGAGCAACGTCACGTCGTTGTTCACGAAGAACACGGCCTCACAGCCGGCCTCCATCGCGCGCTCCGCGCCCACAGAGGCCCCACGCGCGAAGCCCTCATTCCGCTCGTTCTCCACGAAGCAGAGGTGCGGGTAGACGTCCTTCACAAGCTCCAGCGAGCCGTCGCGTGAGCCGTTGTCAACGAAGACGATGCGCTCGGGGGCGAGCCCCTCTGCGAGGAGGCTCTCCACACAGTCGAGGTTGCGCGCTCCGCCGTTCCAGTTGGTGACGACGGCCCAGACACCGTCCAGCTTCAGCCTCATGCTCCCTCCTCCCCTGTCGAGATCTGAGTAACCTCTGAGCTCACCCGGCCGCTCTGCAGCACGGTCTCTATCGCCGCCCCCTCACTGAGCTCTGAGGCGTCACGCACAGCCTTCCCGTTCGCGTCGCGTGTGATCGAGTAGCCGCGCTCGAGGACAGCGTAGGGAGAGGTCGTCTCGAGGCCGCGCGCTGCCAAGTCCAGTCGAGCGCGACGCCCGCGAAGTGAGGACTCACCTCTCTCGAAGAGCTCTCGACCGAGGGCGTTCAGCGCTGACCTCGAGCGCTCCATCTGCGCGCGCGGGCTGCCCGCGCGCAGCTCGGCCGCGCCTAAAGCGAGGCGAGCGCGACGCTCCGTCAGCGCCCCCTTCGCCGCACCGAGGAGGTCCCAGCCTGCCCGCTGCAGGCGCTCCTTCATCGGGTCTAGGAGCCTGTCAGCTCGCTGCAGAGCCGGCCGCTGCGCGAGGGCGTGGAGCCGCGCTGAGCGCCGCTCGAGGTGCTGATCCATAGCGCGCCCGAGGTTCGCGAAGGAGCGGCCAAAGCGCTCGATCAGCGCCACCCGATCTGGGATGACGAGCTGCGCGGCGTCCGTCGGTGTGTGGCAACGGTGGTCGGCGACGAAGTCCGTCAGGGTGGTGTCTGTCTCATGCCCCACCCCAGCGACCACGGGCACGCTCGCGCCGCGTATCGCCTCGAGGACAGGCAGCTCATTGAAGGCCCAAAGGTCCTCCAAAGAGCCACCACCGCGGGTGACGACGATCACGTCCACGCCGCTGGCGTCGAGGGCGCGCAGCTGCCGAGCGAGGGCCGCCGAGGCCCCAGGCCCTTGCACCGGCGCGTGGGCTAGGCGGATCGGGTAGTCGGGCCAGCGAAGGTCCCGCGTGCGGAGGAAGTCCTGCAGCGCTGCGGTGTCCCTGCTCGTGACGACGCCGACGGGTCGTGGCCAGCGCGGCAGCGCTCGCTCGCGCTCGAACCAGCCATCCTGTAGCAGCTTCTGCTTGAGCTCCTCGAAGCGCTGCATGAGCGCGCCGACACCTCGTAGCTCGACACGGTCGACGATGAGAGAGTAGGTGCCGCGTGGCCCGTAGACGTCGAGCCTGCCATGGCAGACCAACTCTGCGCCCTCCTCCAGTAAGGCCTTGAGACCCTCGCGAGCGGCGCTCCGCCATACGACAGCGGAGATCACCGACTCGCTACCGCGCACCCTGTCCTTGAGCTTGAAGTAGATGTGCCCTGAGGCTGCTCGCGTCACGCCGCTCACCTCGCCGACGACCGCTAGGCGGCCGAGCGCGGAGAGGCGGTCGTTGATGGTCGCCGTGAGCTCCCCGACCGTGAGAGGGCCAGGCGCGCCTGTGGACTCGGGTGTCATGCCCCCGGTTATCGCCCGTCAGGCGCCCGGGTTCCAGCCTCTCCTTCCGTCTCCGCTGTCGGCGCGAGGACGCCCGCAGCCTCCCAGGCAGGATGCAGCGCCTGGGGAAGGAAGATTCGGTACCTCCCCTCAAGGAATGGAGTCTTCCGCCCACCCTTCATCTGCACGCCGTCATTCAACACCAAGACGACGCCGCTCTCTCGGCGCTCGACTCGCATGTGATCAGCGAAGAGGTGGCGCCGAACCTTGCCATCGGCGTCGAGGTCTACGAGCTCGACCCCGCTCAAGCCGGCGTCCCCGAGCCCCTCGTAAGAGTCCAGCCTCCACCGGCCGCCGGCTGCGTCTTCGCTGAGGAGGCGGTTCACATCCCGCCGCAGCTCCTCGTGACTCTTTGGGGCACCCCCCAAGCTCGGAGCGGGCGCTTGCTCTCTAAAGAGCTCTGGCGTCGCGTCCATCCACGGCCGCGGGTCTGTCCGCACGAGGACGATGCGCCGCTCACCCCCGCGTCGCTCACCTTCTGCGGCGCCCTCAAAGGGGAGCAGGTCTCCAGAGCGCCGCTCATAGCCCTCCTCAAGGACGATCGTGAGGGTTCGCCCCGTGACGCTCCCCTCTAGGTAGAGGCGCTCAGCGCTCACGCTCCCGATCGCCCTGCCGTCCGCGTTGATCAAGCGAAACACGCAAGGCCCGATCCAGCCCTCTTCTGAGAGCAGCCCGGCCTCCAACAGAGCCAGCCCGTCCACCCACTCCAAGCGCAGGAGCGTCCTCAGGGAGCGCTCGATCTCCTCCGACCGCGCCAGGCGCGCCTCGTCCCGCGGTTCCTCAAGCGGAGCTGCGTCGGGCGAGAGCGTCTCCAGCTCCTCCTCGTCGAGCTCCACCTCAAAGTCAGGCACCACGACCCTAGCCTCAGGCCCCAGCTTGGAGACGGCCTGCGTCCAAGCGAGCCACTCACGCTCACGCGCGAGCCTCGCCTCCTCAGCCTTCACGAGCTCGGCTCGCGCTGCGCTGAGTTGAAGGAGCAGCTCCTGCTCCCTAGCTTCGAGCGCCTCAAGCCGCCCCTTTAGCTCGGTCGCCTGCGGCGCGTAGGGCTCTCCCTCCTTCGCCTCCACCGGCTCTTCACCTCCCGGTCCCCCGCCACAGCCGCCGGTGAAGGAGACGAGCGCGAGGTAGAGGAGCATGCGCTGCTTGCGGTCGAAGTGGAGATGCTGACTCATGAGATCCAATCGCTCTGGAAGCGCTGAGCTTTGGCCCAACTCACTCAGGCGCTTGAGGGCCTTCGTTGACGACCGAGGGCTCAGGATCTTCCGTCGCGCTCACTTCAGCGAGCCTCGCTGCGCCCCAGGAGCACTCTAAGAGCCCTCCGGCACCAGGCGCACGCCCCCAGAGCACGAGCTCCCAGCCAGGAGTCTCCCCCTCAAGCTCTGAGGGTCGAAAGAGGGTGAAGAGAGGGTCCTGCACGGCGCCGCCTGCAGCGCCCGCCTCACTCAGGATCGGCGCGAGACAAGCACCAGCTTGATCCCTGACGCGCACCTGCGCTGGCGCGGCGGTCACAGCGTCCTGCGCGACCTCGAGGCGCAGGCTCCAGGGCTCGCCAGCTGGGAGCTCGAGGCGGCGAGAGAGCGCGCCCTTGTCAAAGGCTTGCCGACCTGGGTCGCTGTGCAGGGGGCCTAAACGAACGCTCACGAGCGCACCGCTCGTGAGCTCAAGCTCACCCTCTAGCCTGAGGGCAGAGACAGCGACCTCTTCCAGGGCTGCCTCGCCTTCGAAGGGCTTCCATATGAGGAGCGCCGCCGCGAGCACCGCGAGCGCGGGGCCGAACCAGACGCCGCCAGCCCCCGAAGGGAAGCTGGGCTTGTGAAAGTCGCTCAAGCGCGCTTCACCCCTCTTCGTCCCAGTTGGCGCGCTTGTTCTTGTTCCAGAAGCGCTGCCACTCCTGGGCGTTCTTCGCGTCGTGCCCGCTGAGCGCGGTCATAGCTGTCATGAGCGGGGCTGAGACGATGTTCCACCACTCTCGCGCGATGTTGTCAGCAGGGTCTGCGTCAACCTTTCCACGGGCCGACATCAGCGCCTTCAAGAGCTCCTCAAAGAGCTTCTTGCGCTGCCGCTGCTCAAGCCCCGTGAAGTTGCCGAGGGCCTCAGCAGCCGCGCCGACGACGCCAGGCTGATGATTATCGAGGATATCCAACAAGGCCTTGGTCGCGTCCTCGTGCTTCGTCTCGCCGAGAGAGAGCACGAGCCGGCGCTGCAGCTCTAAGTTGTCCCTGACCTTCTTGTGGTCGACCCAGCCTGTAAGCGCCTTTACGCTCTCCGGCGCCATAGCCCCCAGAGCCTTGGCCGCTGCGAGCTTGAGCGCGTTGTCAGGGACGTCTTTCTTCAGGTCTTTACGGCGCGCGTCGAGGCACTTGGCGACCTCCTTCACGATCGCAGCTCGGTCCTTCTCACCGCTCTTCTGGAACTCCTCCGTGAGCTTCTCGATGAGCACGCCCGCCTCACGGTCCTCTGCGCCTCGCTCGCCGACGTGCTCCTTCAGCTGAGCCAGCCACTCCTTCACCTCAGGGCGCTTGTCAGGGAGCTCGTCGTCTTGGACGACGGGCGGAGTCGCTGCTGCCGTGGGCGGCACGGCCGCTGCATGCGAGAGGAGGAAGAGGAAGAGGGGGGTGATCATGTGGCCTCCGATGTGGTTGACTGCCGCGTTGGGCTCACGCGTCTCCCCTACAGTAGTCCACTCTTCGGGCAAAGTGACAAGACTTAGGCGCCCCTAGCGGCCTCCCAGGCCGCCCGCACCCGAGCCTCACGCTCCCGAAAGAGGCCGCGGAGCTCTCGCCAGCGCTCCCCCTGAGTCCCGGGCAAGCCCGCGACGACCCCGATCACCTCGACGACAGGGATCAGCCTGCCGCTGGTGTTCGTGAGGAAGACCTCGCTTGCGCGGGCGAGATCACCGGGGTCTATGCGAGCCTCTGTGAAGGGCATCTCCCGCTCGCTGAGCTCTGCGAGGAGCTCACCTCTCAAGATCCCAGGTAAGAGTCCGCGCTCCACAGGCGGCGTGACGAGCTCACCTTCGAGGACGCAGAAGAGGTTTGAGATGGTCCCCTCCGTGAGCTCCCCCTCTTCAGTCTTCAACAAGGCCTCCCAAGCTCCTTCAGCCGCTGCTGCCTCACGCGCGAGCACGTTACGCAGACGATTGGTCGACTTCAGCTGCTCCAGCTCAGAGGCTCTGACCTTCGCGTGCGTTGCCACGCTCACCCTCACGCCTGGCTCCGGCCAGGGGTCTACATCTCGCGCGCTGATCACGACCGTCGGGACACCTCCGACGCCTCGAGACACGGTCGTTCGAAGCAGCAGCGGCCCCTCCTCGCCGAGCGCCTCGACGTACTCGTCAAGGGCCTGCTCTAGCGGCACGGGCGTCGGCCAGCTGATCCCGAGCGATCGCGCCGCGGACTCCAAGCGAGCGAGGTGCTGCTCCTCAAAGTAGCGGCAACCATCTTCCAAGAGCATCCCGTCATAGACGGCCAAGCCGAGCTGGAAGCCCTGGTCCTCTGCGCGCACCGCCGGAGCACCCGCCGGCACGAGCGCGCCGTCCACCCAACTCGGTCGCGCGCTCATAACCCCTCCTCCAAGGCGCTCATGAGCCGGTCCGCCTTGACCAGCGTCTCCTCGTCCTCCGCCGCAGGATCACTGCCCCAAGTGATCCCGCCGCCGACGCGGAAGGAGACCTCTCCTGCAGTTGCTGAGTCTGCCTGTGGCCTCCAGAGCATCGTCCGGATCAAGATGTTCCACGCTGCCCCGCCGTCTAAGCTCGCGTACCCCATCGAGCCGGTGAAGAAGCCGCGCCCCTCCTCCTCTAGCTCAGCGATCGCCTCCATCGCGCGCAGCTTAGGAGCGCCCGTGATCGAGCCGCCGGGAAAGAGCGCACCTAAGAGCGCGAAACCATCGACGCCCTCACACACCTCAGCCGTCACGTCCGCCATCAGGTGGTGGACTCCTTCGTAGGAGCGCAGGGTCGGGAACTCATCGACGCGCACCGTCCCTGCCCGCGCCACACGACCGAGGTCATTGCGCGCTAGGTCGACGATCATCGCGAGCTCAGCTCGATCCTTCTCGCTCTTGCGCAGGGCCTCGGCTAGGCGCGCGTCCAGAGCGGGGTCCTGAGCGCGCGCTGCTGTCCCCTTGATCGGGCGGGTGGTCGCCCGCAAGCCGTCGAGCTCGACGAGCAGCTCTGGAGAGGCTGAGAGGAGCGCGCGCGTCGGTCGCTCGCCTCCCCCCTCCGCGAGGTAGCCCATGTAGGGCGCTGGGTTCACCTCACGCAGCGCGAGGTACTGGTCCACGGGAGCTCCCTCGATAGCGCGGGTGAAGCGATGAGCGATGTTCGCTTGGTAGATCTCTCCAGCCGCTATCAGCGCACGCGCTGCCTCCACACGCCGGCGGTGCTCATCTGACGACACGTGCCGCTCGAGGGCGCCCCTCGGACGAACGCTGCGCCGCGTGGGTCCGGCATCTAGGGCTGCGAGCACAGCCTCCTCCCGCTCCTTGAGCGGCGGTCGCCCGTCTCCCGGCTCCTCCCCTAGGACGAGCCAGGCCGCCTCGCCCGCGTGGTCCCAGAGGATGAAGTCTGTATAGAGACCCCCCATGAGGTGCGTCCCACCCCAAGGCTCGGCTGGTAGCGCCTGCCCCTCGCCACAGACGCCTGCGTCGTAGGCGAGAGCGCCAATGAATCCACCCCGGAAGGGCCCTGGGAGCCGATCCCCACCCACCGGCTCGAGCCGAGCGACCAGCGCCTGGACCGCCTCAATCGGGTGTAGATCTGGCCCTGAATCGACCCTCAAGGGGTCAAAGCCCAGGAGGCTGTGACGCCTCGGCTCTCCCGCCGCGCTGTCCAAGAGGGCGAGGCCACGGAACGAGCGCAGCGCCGCCAGCGCCTCTCCAGGAGCCGGCGCGCTGGAGAGCGGTCTGACCCTGGGGCGGAACCTCAGAGCGCTTGCTGTACGAGTGATGCTTTCCACGGCGGCCCTAGCACCGTACAAGTTGCACCTCATGGCGACCACCGAACCCACCCAGAACGCCGCGGGCAAGCTCCGCGGGCCCTCAACCCACGCTGTCCTTGGAGTGGTCTTCCTGACCGTCTTCCTCGACATCGTCGGGTTCTCGATCCTCTTCCCCATCTTCCCAGGGATGCTCGACCACTACCTGGCTATGGAGGGGCCAGACAGCTTCATCGGCCGCCTCTATGAATCCCTAGGCGAGCTCACTGGCGGAGACGAGAACGCAGTCGTGACGCTCTTCGGTGGGATCCTAGGTTCCATCTACGGTCTGCTGCAGTTCGTCTTCTCTACGGTCTGGGGCTCCATGTCCGACCGCCGCGGTCGACGCCCGGTTCTCTTATGGACGCTCACAGGGACGGTCGCTGCCTACATCCTTTGGATGTTCTCTGGCGGGTTTACACTGCTCGTCCTCTCACGAGTTCTCGCGGGGATGATGGCCGGAAACATCTCGATCGCCTCTGCGGCAGCAGCTGACGTGACAGACGCAAAGAGTCGCGCGAAGGGGATGGGCATGGTCGGCGCCGCGATCGGCCTGGGCTTCGTCTGCGGGCCCGCGATCGGCGCCTTCCTCCCGAACTTCCTCGGCATCACGGGCGAGTCAGCCGGTCTCTCCACGCACCCCTACACCTACCTCGCGGTCGCCTCCGCTGTGATGGCTGCGATCAACCTCATCTGGGTCTTCACGCGCTTCCCTGAGACGCTGCCTGTAGAGCGGCGTGGTGAATCGGAGCGCTCACTCAATCCGATCGCTCGCCTCAGAGAGCTCGAGCTGCCCGGCGTGGTGCGCACAAACTGGGTCTACTTTCTCTACCTCGTCGCCTTCGGAGCGGCTGAGTTCACCATCACCTTCTTGGCAGCTGAGAGCCTCGACTACACCCGCGCGGACCTCGGGAAGGTCTTCGTCTTTATCGGCCTGGTGATCGCCTTTGTGCAGGGTGGCCTCGTGCGCCGGCTCGCGCCGAAGCACGGTGAGCGCCGGCTGATCCAGCTCGGGCTCATCGCGACGATCCCCGCCTTCCTCCTCGTGGCAGCCGCCCGAGAGGCTGCGAGCGAGAGCCTCCTCTATGCAGGGCTCTTCCTCATGGCTGTCGGGAGCGCCTTCGCGATGCCCTGCCTCTCGGCGCTCGCCTCCCGCTACGCCCCGGCAGAGCGGCAGGGGCTCTCACTCGGAGTCTTGCGATCGATGGGCTCTCTCAGCCGCGCCATCGGTCCTGTCCTCGGCGCCGCCCTCTACTGGCGCTTCGGCGCGAGCCTCCCTTACCACGCCGGCGCCGCCTTCCTGGTGCTGCCGGTGCTCCTCGCCCTGCGCCTCCCCGCTCCCCCCGAAGCCGAAGCCGAAGCCTAATATCTAGCGGCCCCCTTGAGCCTCACCTCGGACGTAGACAACTACCTGCATCGGCTGACGAACGCGCGCGGCGCGTCAGAGCACACGCTCCGGGCCTATGGCGCGGACTTGAGCGACCTCGCGGAGCACCTCAGCGCTCGGGGCATCGAAGACCCTAAGCGGATCAAGCCGCTCCATCTGCGGACCTGGCTCGCGGCCTTAGATGAGCGCGAGCTGAGCTCAGCCACCATCCAACGCAAGCTCTCCTCTGCCCGCTCCTTCTTCCGGTGGCTCTTGGAAGAGGGTCGAATTGAGCTCTCGCCTGTCGCGGGGCTCCGTCAGCGACGCGCTAGGCGGCACCCTCCCGGTGTGCTCTCCATTGAAGAGGTAGAGGCGCTCCTCGCCTCACCCGACGAGACCACCGCTATCGGCGCTCGAGACCGCGCCCTCTTCGAGGTCATGTACTCGGCCGGGCTCCGCGCCGCTGAGACCGTGGGTCTCAACCGCGCTGATCTAGACCTCAAAGGCGGCTGCTTGCGTGTACGCGGTAAGGGGCGCAAGGAGCGCCTAGCGCTGCTCGGAGAGCCTGCTCAGCGTGCCTTGAAGCGCTACCTCAGCGACGCCGGTCGTCCTCAGCCGCGCTCAGACGCAGTGGAGGCGGTCTTTTTGAATGCGCAGGGTGGCAGACTCACGACTCGCTCCCTCGGGCGGAGAGTGGAACATCACTGCGCCGCCGCAGGGCTGACTCGCCGGGCGACGCCTCACACCCTGAGGCACTCCTTCGCCACCCATCTCCTCGACAAGGGCTGCGACCTGCGGGGGATCCAGGAGCTCCTTGGGCACGCCCACCTCGCTACGACGCAGATCTACACCCATGTCTCGATCGAGAGGCTGCGCGAGGTGTACGAGCAGGCGCACCCCTTCGCGCGGCGCTGAGAGCGGCTTCTGTCGGCCCGAGAGCGCGTGGGTGAGGCTCGCATCGCGGGCAAATGATTGCTTTGCGTGGGTTTAGGTCACCTAAGCAGGATTCCTGACGCGATCCCCTTCGCTCAGCAATTTTTTGCACCTGGAGAGTCCAGTGAGGCACCTGTTCGTGCAGTTCCTCATAGAGCGAGACAGCGCTCTCGAGAATTTCTCTCGATCGACTGTCCCGATCACCCAAGCCCCCTCTATCAGCCCCCCAAGAACGAGACCCCCTCACCCCCCAAAAAACAAAGGAATCAGAATCATGAAGCTCTCCAACTCACCGCTCCTCGCTGCCGCAGCCCTGGCCGCCGGCACCCTGTTCACCGCTCCCGCACAAGCTCAATCCGCAGAGCTCGCCCGCTTCAAGGTCGAGGTCGGAGCAACCGTCGTACTGGGTGAGACCGCCCGCGACGGGGACCTGCGCGTCCTCAACAATGGTCCGGCGACGCTCGAGGTCCGCTGGTTTGATGCCCAGCGCCGTGCCTGGGACTCACAGCTCCTCGAGGCTGGTCAATCCCTCATGGGAGAGCGCGGCCGAGCGGTCCGAGTCTCCGAAGACTCCCTCGTCTGCATGATCGGCCACGCCAGCAAGGAGAAGGCCGGCCTGATCAGCACCAGCGGCCTCTTCTCCATGGAGAGCGCCTTAAGCCCTAGCAAGGGCAAAGGGACGAAGACCAAACCTCAGCCCAAGACCAAACCTGCGACGAAGACCAAGCCGCAAACAAAGACCAAGCCTGCGACGAAGTCCAAGCCGCAGACAAAGTCCAAGCCTGCGACGAAGTCCAAGCCCCAGACAAAGTCCAAGCCTGCGACGAAGTCCAAGCCGCAGGCCAAGGCCAAGCCCGCGACGAAGTCCAAGCCCCAAACAAAGGTCAAGCCCGCGGCAAAGTCCAAGCCTCAGCCCAAGACCAAGCCCGCGCCCCCTGCAAAGAAATAGCTACGCTCCGAGCGCGCGCGCCGCGCTCGGAGACCCATAGACAGACCGCCCCCACTAGGGGGCGGTTTGCGTGTTGGCCGGCCTGCCAACGGTGCAGAGAGAGGGAGATGGTGACCCCTAGGGGATTTGAACCCCTGTCGCCAGGATGAAAACCTGGTGTCCTAGGCCTGACTAGACGAAGGGGCCACAGCGTGCTGTGGCATCTCTGCTTTCACACGTGAGCGTCGCAGTCCCGAGGGACGAACTCGGCTCATCGGCGCGACAAGTTACGGACGAGGTGCGTGCGTGTCAACAAGGATGTGCAGGTCTCCTGAGAAGCCCCGAGAGACCTCACGCGGGCTCCCAGCCCGCTTCACTGAGCAAGCCCATGACGTGGGCATATTCTCTCGCGAGCGCATCTGTGAGCCCCTCTGAGCCGCCTGAGGCATCAGGAAGGACGGACCAAGTGTAGGTCTCGATCTCTAGGTGCAGCTCTTCGTGGCTCCACATGGTCGGTTGAGAGAGGAGCCCGCCGATCAGGTCGTCCGCATGCGCCGTCGTGGTCCCTAGCCCTTCATAGCGCTTGAGATCAACGGGGACATGAAAATGGCAACGCCACTCAGCCTGCTCTCGCCAGCAGCTCCCCTTCTCGAGGGCGCGCGCTAGGTCCGAGATGTCCGCGGCGCGGGTCTGTGGGTCTGAGCTCGTCACTTGGTGCAAGAAGCGCGGCTCATCCATTGAGAGGAGCGCTCGGACACCGTCTGAGTTATCCGCTGGATTCATCAGGCTGAGGGCGCTGGAGAACTGAACCTTCCCCAGCCCTGATGAGCGCGTGAGAGCCAGCGCCTCCCCCGTCTCCTCAAACTCCACAGCCGAGTGACAGCAGTCGAGGCAAAGCTCAAGGTGCGAGGAGTCTAGTGAGGCGACCCAAGCCGCCGCTGCGCGGGTATCTGTCGCGCTCGAGAAGGGCTCGGCCTCCACAGAGAGAACAACCGGCGTCCCCTCCAGGCCCTCCAGCGCCTCAACGACCTCGCGGAGCTGGCCACGAGCCCGCTCCTCCTCGCTCCCCTCCCACTCTCCGTATCGCCCACCGTGAGTTGAGATCGAGAGATGAGAGCGCACTGAGTCTCCTGCGACCGCCACAGCGAGCCTGGCGACATCGAGGGTGTATCGAGCCCGGCGGGCGTCCAGCCAGGTTGGCTCGTAGACAGCCTCCTTCAGCCCATCAGTCTGAAAGTCGCCGTAAGGGAAGGCGTTCCAAGTGAAGGCATCTAAGCCCTCGAGCTCTAGGAAGCGCTTCAGCTCAGCTCGCTCCGAAGCGCCATCTTCACTCACGAGGTGAGCTGCCAAGGTCGCGGGGACGTACATGCCGACCCCAAAGCTCTTCCCTCCCCCGAGGCGGTCGCGCAGCGGCAAGACGACCTCGCGCAAGCTCTCGATGAGCTCTGCCGCGCTCTCAACGGCTCGCAGGTTGAGACAGTACCCTAAGCGCACGCTGCGCCCGGGGTGGTCAGGATGGGTCCAGCGCACGTCGGAGTGAGCGCGTCCCTTAGGCCTGGAGCGGGAGGGTGATCCCCTCGCCCACCAGCAAGACCGGGATACGGTCGCGGATGGGATAGACGATAGCGCCGTCTTCCCGCACCAGGCCGCCGTCCAAGGGGCCCTCAACGGGGTCTCCCCCGACGTTCTTGAGTCCGTCTGACTCAATGGCTGCGTTCAGCGAGCCTACGAGAGCATCGTCAGCCAGAGCGAGGGGCTGGTGTGTGTCAGGGCAGGCGAGGATCTCGAGCAGTTCGGGGTCGATCATGGGACGAACTCCGCTAGCGGGGTAAGGAGTGAAGAGTATCGGTTATCCTCCCTCAACGCCACGACCTCACGAGATGCTCACCGTCCTCACGCTCACACTCTGCCCGCTCCTCGCCGGCGACGTCCTCTTGCCTGAAGGCCCCGCGGCGCGCGCTTGGGCAAACGTCGACCCCGATGGGCCCGTGAGCGAAGAGTGGATGGAGAGCTTGGGCGAAGACGCTCAGGCGGTCCTAGCCCACCCGGATCCGTGGTCAGCCCCCGAGACTTGGAGCGCCTGGAGCCGGTGGCTCAAGAGCCCTGAACGCTCGCCGAGCGAGAGCGGCGCGCTCGCCTTCCTCGCTGCCCGCGGCGGCCGCGCAACGGACGCCTGGGGCCACTTCGCGACGCTCGTCCGAGAGCCAGAGGTCGCGGCCTCCTTGATGCCAAGACTCTTACCAGGCCGCACAGGAGCACTCTCCCCTAGCAAGCCCGTCCCCGCGGGCGCCCTCTTGCGCCCAGTGCCGCCACCGGGAGCCCTTGACGCTGCGCGCGGTGTCGTCGGGCCCATCAGCGCCTCGGCGACCTTCCAAGCTCAGACTGCTGAGGTTCGCTTGGTCATCTCTGTTGAGCGCGCTGGCGTCGAGGTCAAGGTGCACCACCTCTCGGGAGGTCCCGCGTCCTTCCGTGTTCAGCTCCCAGAGCTCCCTGCTCGAGAGGTCCGCATCACCTACATCGACTGGATGCGCCAAGAGACACGGAACGAGCCGCTCCTCGTCGAGGTCAAGCCGGAGCAAGAGAGCCCGGTGCACCTCTTCGGACGCTTTATGCCGCGTGATGAGCATCTCCCTGCGCTCCCTGAGGGACGGCTCCCGACTCAGCTCTTAGAGGCTGGACTTTGGTTTGAGGTGGGCCCAGAGGTGGTGCCGACGCCGTTGCAACGTGCTGCTGCCGAGGCGATCACAGGGTGCCTCGGCGTCCCCGGGGGCGCTCGCAGCGCTGCTCCGCACGCCCCGAGCTCCCCTAGTGAAGGCACGGTCATCACCCTAGAGCCTGGGCCTAGCGGCGCTAGGGCGCTCACTCGGATCGCGGGAGCTACAGAGGCGTGGCTCAACTCGCGCTGAGAGCGGCTATCCTCTAGGCCATGTACACCGAACATAGACTCCGCTTCCTCGACTGCCTCAGCAAGGAGCAGGCATGCGCCCTGCTCTTCACCTCTCCCACGCGCGTCCGCAATCACGACTGCGACTTCCGCTATCGCCCGGACAGCGACTTCTGGTACCTGACTGGTTTCAGCGAGGAGGAGGCCTGCCTCGTGCTCTTGCCCGGCGCAGATCGCTCACAGCACAAGTCCATCCTCTTCTTGCGGCCTCGCGATCCTCTCATGGAGACCTGGAACGGTCGCCGGCTCGGCATCGAGCGCGCGCCCGAGGTCTTGGGCGTCGACGAGGCCTACGACATCAAGGAGCTCTGGACTGAGCTCCCGAAGATCCTCTCTGACTGGGAGAGGATCGTTTACAGAACAGGGCAAGACGCCGACACCGATCGCAAGCTCATCGACCTCGTGACCAGCCTGCGAAACAAAGCGCGAGGGGGAGTCGAGCCCCCCGTCGAGCTCCTCGACACCGCCCCCCTCCTGCATGAGCTCCGCCTCTTCAAGTCAGAAGAAGAGCTCAAGGAGATGCGGCGCGCCGCCCTGATCACGACAGAGGCGCACATCGAGTGCATGCGCCAGACCGAGCCGGGGATGAACGAGTGCGAGGTCGACGCCTTGATCGACTACACCTTCCGGCGACGTGGTGGGACCGGCGCCGCCTACACAAACATCGTCGCTGGGGGCGCGAACGCGTGCATCCTGCACTACGTCGAGAACAACCAGCCCCTAGCTGACGGAGCCCTCCTGTTGATCGACGCCGGTAGCGAGTCCAACTACTACGCCTCAGACGTCACGCGGACCTTCCCCGTGAACGGCAAGTTCAGCGAGGAGCAGCGGGCCGTCTATGAGGTCGTGCTCGCAGCGCAAAAGGCAGCGATCGAAGGTCTCGCTCCGGGAGTCCCCTTCGACTGGATGCACCGCCGCTCCCTCGAGGGGATCGTCGACGGCCTCTTAGAGCTCGGGCTCTTGGAGGGCACACGGGAGAGCGTCATTGAGGACAAGTCCTACATGCGCTTCTACATGCACAAGGCCGGCCACTGGCTCGGCCTGGACGTCCACGACTGCGGCGCCTACTTCCTAGATGGTGCCTCGCGTGTCCTCGAGCCTGGGATGGTTCTCACGGTCGAGCCGGGGATCTACATCGCTGATGATGATGAGACCGTTGAGGAGCGCTGGCGTGGGATCGGAGTCCGGATCGAGGACGACATCCTCATCACTGAGAGCGGCTGGGAGAACCTCACAGCTGACATCCCTAAAGAGGTAGATGAGGTGGAGGCCGCTTGTAGCGGAGCGGTCGTGAGCGCGGCAGGCCAAGGAGCCTGAGAAGAGAGGAAATCCTCTCAGCGCTCGCGCGCACTCTTCGCGATGACCAAGGGACCTAAGCAGCTCCTGCCCCGCCTGAGAGAGGTCAGAGAAGACCTCTTCGATGCCGTCAGGCAAGTCTCTCGCCCAGCGTGGATCTGGATCGTCGGCGTCTTCTATCCAGAGGTCACGGTCAACCTAGAGCTCGACAAGCTCTTGAGGCAGGCCATAGAGCTGGGTGAGGCCATCCAGGGACAGGGCAAGGCGGAGGCGAGCACTCAGTTCACAGAGTTCGCAACCGTTGCAGCCCAAGACCCCGGAGTCAGCTTCACTTTGCTGGGTCTCGGCGGCTCGCTCTTGCTCGTGCTCATCTTTGGCACCCCGCTCCTCCTCGCGACCTCCAGGCTCTTCGCAGGGCTCGCCTCCTGCGTGAGAAGAGACGCTTGGGCGCAGACTCCCTCGCCGAGCCTCGCACACATCTGGGCTAGGGGCGAAGGGATGAGCATGTCCTCCTTTGGTCTCTCAGTCCTGCTAGGCCTGATGAAGGCCACGGCCATCCTGCTGCTGGTCGGCGCGCCTGTGCTCTTCTTTCAAGGGGTCCTCACAGGAGGAGGCCTTGAAGAGCACGGCGCGCTCCTAGCTGTCATCTACCTGCCTATCGCAGGAGTCTTGATCCTGTACTCACTCGTGATGGGCGCCCTCCATCAGCTCGCGCTCCACAGCCTCGTTGAGAACAGGCGCGGGATGACCTCAGCCCTGCGTCACGCATGGCGCCTCCTCAGGGTGAACTCGACTTTGAGCGTGGCCTACGTACTGATGGAGCTCGCTTGCGTCCTCGTCCTGACGCTGAGCGTCGCGGCGGTCGGGCTCACCACAAGCTTCATCTGCCTCCTCGCCCCAGCGACCATATTCCTCTCCCTGATGCTCTACGGCTTCACAGGTGTCCTGCGCGCCGCGTTCTGGTCGCGAGCCTATCGCAGGCTGGGCGGCGCGACCTCCGGTGATCGCCTCGGAGGAGTCGGCTTGTCCCCGGGCCAAAGCTGAGCCAGGGGAGAGAGGAGTGGTGAGCGCGCCAGGGATCGAACCTGGGACCTACTGGTTAAAAGCCAGTTGCTCTACCAACTGAGCTACGCGCCCACTCCTTCGTTCACTCGAGGTCGTTCCTCGATGAGCGGCCGAGAAGAATAGGGGATCTGGAGCCCGAAGAAAACCTCCCTCCGAGAACTCCTCCCAAGAAGATCCTCAGACCTCCAGCACCTCGGCGGTCTTCTTCTCCTGCACACTCCCCACCTTGCCCTCGAACTGCTTCAGGATCTCTTGGATCTCATCATGCAGCGCATGGTTGTCGTCCTCTGTGAGCTCGCCATCCTTCTTAGCCGCATCAGCGCTCTTATTCAGGTCTCTGCGGGTGTTCCGTAGGGCGATCCGCGCCTCCTCGCAAATATCTTTGACCTTCGCCGCGATCTTCTTGCGCTGGTCTCCAGAGAGCTGAGGCATGGTGAGCCTTAAGACCTTCCCGTCACTCTGGGGATTGATGCCCAGGTCCGACTTCATGATCGTCTTGGAGATCTCATCGAGGATCGAAGCGTCGAAAGGCTTGATGGCGATCATCCGGGGCTCTGGGACAGAGATCGAGCCGAGCTGATTGATCGGCGTCGGGCTCCCGTAGTAATCCACCCGGAGATTCTCGACGAGGGCAGGGCTCGCCTGGCCCGTACGTATCGCGCGCATCTGGTCCGCGAGGTGCTTCATGACCTTGTCCATACGCTCGCGCCCGTCCTTCAAGATCTGGTCATAGCTCATCAGTCGTTCTCCTTATCCTTGGCGCTCTGGGGCGCCGTGTTCACTCAGAGCCCCCGATGAGGGAGCCCAACTCTTCTCCGCGCACAGCCCGCTCGAGGTTCCCCTCTCCGAAGAGGTCGAAGACGAGGATTGGGAGCTTGTTCTCCATGCACAGTGTGATCGCGGTCCCGTCCATGACTCGCAAGCCTTGGCTCAGGACGTCCATATAGCTCAGGCGGTCGAGCTTCTTAGCGTCGTCGTTCACCATAGGGTCGGAGTCATAAACCCCGTCGACCTTGGTCGCCTTCAGAAGCACCTCACAGCCGAGCTCATTCGCTCTGAGCGCAGCCGCGGTGTCAGTGCTGAAGTAAGGGTTGCCGGTCCCAGCCGCGAGGAGCACGACGTGCCCCTTCTTGAGTTGATTGATCGCTCGCTTACGCACGAAGGGCTCCGCGACCGACTGTATCTCCAGGGCGGTGTGAACCCGTGCCGGCACGCCCGCTTGCTCGATGGCATCGCAGAGCGCCAAGGCGTTGATCACGGTCGCCAGCATGCCCATATAGTCCGAGTTCGCGCGCTCAGCACCGAGCTGGCTGAACTCCGCCCCACGGAGGATGTTGCCGCCACCGCAGACGATGGCGATCTCCGCGCCGAGGCGAGCCACCTCCGCGATGCTGTTCGCGAAGGAGCGCACAGTAGGAACGTCGATCCCGCTCCCCTCCTGACCTCCCAGGGCCTCCCCGGAGAGCTTCAGCAGCACGCGCTTGTATCTCAGATCCTCTGTGGAGCTCATAGCACGAGAGGATAGCGGGCCGGCCGGCCAGGCGACAGTTCTCATTCAGCCTGACAAAAGGCGTGACACAAAAGATCGCGGCCGCACCGCAGGGTCTAACCCCGCAGCACGGCCGCTCGTTTCACTCTGGGGGCCAGCCCCAGGAGCTAGGTCACTCGCCGATCTCGTAGCGGATGAAGCCTAGGATCTCAGCGTCGTCGCCTAGGGCAGCCTTGATCGCGGCGCTGGTGGATGACTTGTCATCCCAGACCCAGGGCTGATCGTTGAGGCAGATGCCGGCGAAGTACTTGTCGAGCTTGCCGCCCATGATCTTCTCCTGGATCTCCTCAGGCTTGTCCTTCACCTCATCCATGTAGATGGCCTTCTCACGCTCGACCACGGCCTCGGGGATCTCGTCCCGGTTGAGGCCGAGGGGGTTGTTGGCCGTGCAGTGCATGCACAGGTTCTTGAGCGTCTCTGCGGCCTCCTCCTGAGTCTTAGAGGTCTTGACCGCGGCGATAGCGCCGACCTTCTGGTTGTGGTGGATGTAAGAGCCGACCCAGCCGTCCTCACACTCGATACGACCTGCCCCCGCGAGGAGAATGTTCTCGCCGAGCTTGCCGATGGTCTCTTTCACAGCGTCAGCCACAGTACCGCCGCTAGCCCAAGCCTGCTCAAGCATGGCTTCGGCGCTCTCAGGCTTCTCGCTGCCGACGTGAGCGCAGAGGCCCTCAAGCAGCGCCTCAAAGTCAGGCGTGCGTGCGACGAAGTCCGTCTCGCAGTTCACGCTGACGAGGTTCGCGCCCTTACCGTCCGCGTCAATGCTCGCATAGACGCGACCTTCGCTGGTCGCTCGGCTCGCCTTCTTGTCCGCAGACTTAAGGCCCTTCTTGCGCAGGAAGTCGACCGCCGCTTCGAAGTCCCCGCCGGTCTCCTGGAGGGCCTCTTTGCAGTCCATCATCGCGGCCCCGGTCTGGTCCCGAAGCTCCTTCACTTGGCTTGCTGAAATCGTCATAGCTTTTGTCGCTAGTTCTCTTGAGTTGGGTTCTTGGGTACGCGCGAGTCAGAGCGCGCGCTCTCTTGTTTCAAAGGGGCAGCGCCCCTGGGTCAGATGCAGGCCCCGCGGTGCGGGGCCTCCTGTCTTACTCCTTGGAAGCTTCGTCCTCGCTGGGCGCCTCTTCAGCAGCGGGCTCCTCTTGGGGGGCCTCCTCTGCGGGCGCTTCAGCGGGGGCCTCTTCGGCCGCCGGAGCCGCTTCGGCTGCCGGCTCCTCTGCGGGGGCCTCGGCAGACGCTTCAGGGGCAGCCTCGCCACCTTCTGAGGTGACCATCTCAGGGATCGGACGGATCGCACGGGTCGGACGGGGCTCACCCTCGAAGGTGGCCTCTTCCTCGTGGTGCTCTGCGACCTCAGCCGCTGCGAGCGCCTCACGGTGGTTCGCGCTGCCCTCCTCAACGGCACCGACGAGCTGCTCAACCATGAGCCGCGCTGACTTCAACGCGTCGTCGTTACCGGGGATGACGATGTCCATCTCAGACGGATCGCAGTCCGTATCGAGGATGCCGATGACGACGATCCCGAGCTTGCGCGCCTCGCGCACCGCGTTGTACTCGCGGGCAGGATCGACCACGACCATCGCGCCGGGGATGGTGGACATCTCGCGGATGCCGCCGAGGTTGCGGGTGATCTTGCGCTTCTCGCGGCGCAGGGTCGCGCCCATCTTCTTCGAGCCCTCGTTGATGGAGCCGTCCTCTTCCATACGCTCGAGCTCTTCGAGGCGACGGAGTCGACTGCGGATAACTGAGAAGTTGGTGAGCGTGCCGCCGATCCAGCGCTCGGTGACGACGGGCATCCCCGTCCGCTCGCCGGCCTCGAGGATGACGCCCTTGATCTGGCGCTTGGTGCCGACCCAGAGGATCGAGCTGCCTTCAGCAGCCATGTGATAGAGCAGGTTCTGCGCGCGCAGGATCCCCTTCAGGGTCTCCCGCAGATCGATGATGTGAATCATGTTGCGCCGGCCGTAGATGTACGGCTCCATGCGCGGGTTGCGGCGCGCCACGCGGCACCCGAAGTGCACACCAGCGTCGATCAGCTCTTGTACGCTTGCGATCTCCATAGGAATGGTCTCCATTGGTTGTCGAATCGGAGCGCCTCTGCGCTCCCGTCCAACCCCTTCACCTAGGGCCGGCCTATCGCTCGTGGCCAGCGGCTTCTGCAGGGGAGGCGCGCGGGGTCAAGGCCCCGGGGACTCGGCTGTGATGGCCTGCTTATGCAGGCAGAAAAAGAACCCGAGAGGCCACTCCTCCCGGCGTTTTAGGGGCGACCATTCTAGCCACGAGCCCCCCTCGGTCAACGCCAGAGAGCTCTTCACGCCTGAAAAGCACCCCTGGGGTAGGATTCGATGGGTCTCCGCCCTCCTCGCTAGGGGTCTGGGCGCGCCTCATCGGCGCCTAGGGGCCCCACTCACACCATGATCCTCCTCGCTGACCACCGTGGGGCAGGCCTCGAGCGCATCCAAAAGGCCCTCGAGGATGCCGGGCGCCCCACCCTCTTCACGCAGAACCTCCGCGAGACGCGCGAGGCCTTGGAGAGGTCACAGCCAGAGCTCGTCGTACTAGACCCCCTCTCCGAAGGCGGGCAGGTCGAGGTGGAGCAGATCGAGCGCTACTGCCTCGATACAGAGAGTACCTCCCTCCTATTGGTCACAGACCCAGCTCACCTAGACGGGTCTGTCGAGGTGGGTCGGCGAGTGGAGGGCGCGGTCTGGGATCTGATCCACCGGGAGGCGCCCATCGACGAGTACCTCCTGCGCATCGACCGACTGCTGCACCAGGTCGCCTATCGCGACGAGGTAGAGGAGCTGCGCTACCGCGCCTCCTATGACTGGACCGGGCTGCTCCGGAAAGAGGCCTTCGAGGAGCGTCTCGAGGAGCTCTTCTCTGCAGCGGGTAGGCACGAGTTCGACATCACGCTGGTGATCTTGGATCTAGATCGCTTTGGTCGCGTGAACAAGACCTTCGACCACACCGTCGGCGACCTCGTGATCTCCCGCGTGGGCGACGCGATTCGCAACGCCCTGCGCACCGAAGACCTCGCCTTCCGACTCGGCGGCGACGAGTTCGGCGTCATCCTCCCGTTCACGGGCCCGCTCGAGGCAGCCTATGTCTGCGTCCGGCTCCGAGACGCGATCTGGAGCGTGGGCGAGCTCGCCCTCTCAGGTGCACTGACAGGGAGGAGCATCACGCTGCCCGTCTCGGCCAGCATCGGCTTCCAGACCTTCTCGAAGGGGTACCCTGCCACCCGCGAACAGCTCCGCGAGCACGCTGAGGAGGCGCTGCGCTCCGCCAAGCGCACAGGCGGCAACCGCGCAGTCTTCCACCCCTCGCTCGACACTGACCGTGACGGCGAGAGCTCCTAGGGGCAAAACTCGACCTAAAACATCCTTAAGGCTTTGGGGCCGAGGCTCTGTACAGAGGATTCAGCGAATGAGCACTGGACGAAGCCAGTCGGCGCGATCAGCGACGTGCAAGTCGCTCGCCATATCTACTTCGAGCCTGAGCTCTGCGGCGCCCTCCAAGGAGATGCGAGGGATCTCTAGAGGAGCGCGCCCACCCCTCATCACCTCGCTCTCGAAGCGCGCTTCTCCGTCAACTACCACGCGGAAGATCACGGAGCCTCGCCCAGCTAGCTCGAGCACCTCATCGTCGACACCGATCGCGAGCTTGAGCGCGCTCCACGAGCCATCGAGCTCCCACCGGAGCTTGCTCGGCGCATGGACGCCGATGCCCCGCGTGTAGAGCCTGCCCCCGCAGCGAAGGGGTCCGCCGCTCACGCTGCGATCAAGACGATGCGGCCAGACCATGCCGAAGCCATCGCCAAAGGGTGAGCCCTCCGGACCGACCGCTTGAGGTGTGAGCTCAGAGAGGTAACGAGCACCGGAGCCCGGGACGAACAGCTCTGCCACAGCTGGGCGCTTCAAGCGGAGACCTCTGCCAGCGCGGGTCACGAGATCCATCTCAGCCGCCCTGATCTCGAGCAAACCCGCGTGCAGTCTTCCACCATCCGCGAGGTCCACCACCACGAGCTGACCGCTGGGTGGAACCAAAGGCTCTTCCCCGAGCGGCTCGATGAAGAGCGCGCAGACCTCGCTCCACGGGAGCTCTTTGGAGCCGACCCGGGTCGCGAAGAGGAGCCCCGTGTCTGTGAACTCTTCCAAGGTCCCTTCCAGCCGCTCAAGCCCTCGAGGAGCCAGCCGATAGACGCGGTCACCCTCATCGCTCGGCTCAAGCCTGCTCCCCCACGCGGCCGGGATGCGATCGGAGATGACGATCGAAGAGAGCTCGTCCACGCTCACCCTGAGGCGCGCGTCCCCGAGGATAGAGACGTCAACAAAGTCGCCCTCGCCGCCTATCACCTGTGCGGTGACGCGACCTCCATCGAGGAGCTCGACAGCGGCCCTGCCAGCCTGGGCTGCAGGGACCATCGCCGGCTCTGAGTAGCGAACGAAGGACACACCCTCAGGGAGCGGGGCGGCCAAGGGCGTGGCGAGGTCATGAGTCACCAGCGCCCCATCAGGAGCCTCCAGGATCACCTGTAGCGGCTCCTGAGGACAGAGTAGAAGTGTTGTGAGGAGGGAGAGCACGCGAGGATGATAGCGAGAGACCCGGCCTCACTACCTTCGATGTACGTCAAAGCCCGCTGAGCAGGCCACGAGGGCCTCCCTAGGACAGGAACCGGCACCCAAGACCCCCTCTCAGAGGGCTACTCCTTGAGGGGTGCCACCTTGGCAGATCATGCTCTACGCCCAGCCACCCCCTGCCATTCCGGCAGCCCCAACACCCTAAGCAAGAACTGTAAGTCATTTCATTCCAGTACCTTAGATATCGCGATCGTACGGCACTCTTCTTGCACTCCCCTGCCCTCAAGCCCTGGCCTGTCCAGGGTGATTCACCCAAGAACCGCTCCCTAGCGCACCACACAGCACAAAGAACAGACTCACATGGTCAAGCAGATGGTTTTCGAGGCCGACGCCCGCGCCTCCATTCAACGCGGCGTCGAGAAGCTCGCCAAGGCAGTCACGACCACCCTCGGTCCCCGGGGACGCAACGCCGTCCTCGACAAGGGATGGGGTGCCCCCACGATCACCAAGGACGGCGTCACCGTCGCTGAGGAGATCCAGCTCAAGGACAAGTACGAGCACATGGGCGCCCAGCTCGTGAAGGAGGTCGCCTCGAAGACCTCGGACGTGGCTGGAGACGGCACGACCACCGCGACGCTCCTCACCGAGGCCATCTTCAGCCACGGCCTGCGCGCGATCACCGCCGGCGCAGCCCCCGCGCGCCTCCTCGCAGCGATCAAGGATGGCGCGGCTGCCATCACTGAGAGCCTCGAGGGCATGGCCCGCACTGTGGAGACCTCTGAGGCCATCGCGCAGGTCGCGACCATCTCAGCGAACAACGACCCCGCTACAGGCGCGCTCATCGCGGACGCGATGGAGAAGGTCGGCAAGGACGGCGTCATCACAGTGGAGGACGGCAAGACCTTGGAGACCGAGGTCGACGTCGTCGAGGGCATGCAGTTTGACCGCGGCTTCCTCTCCCCCCACTTCGCCACGGACCCCAACGCCATGGAGACCGTGTACGAGGACCCGCTGATCCTCGTGCATGAGACCAAGATCTCCAGCGTGCAGAAGCTCGTCCCGATCCTCGAGATCTGCAAGCAGTCCAACAAGCCGCTCCTCATCATCGCTGAGGACATCGAGTCTGAGGCCCTCGCAACCCTCGTGGTCAACAAGCTGCGCGGCGTCCTCAATGTCTGCGCGGTCAAGGCCCCTGGCTACGGAGAGCGCCGCAAGGCCATGCTCGAAGACATCGCAGCTATGACCGGCGCGACCGCAGTCATGAAGGACCTCGGGCGTGAGCTAGAGCAGGTCACAGCAGAGGACCTCGGCACCGCCGGCCGCGTCGTGATCGACTCGGACGCCACCACCATCGTCTCAGGCGCTGGCAGCAGCGAGGCCGTCGAGGGCCGAGTCAACCAGATCCGCCAGCAGATCGAAGGCACCAGCAGCGACTATGACCGCGAGAAGCTCCAAGAGCGCCTCGCCAAGCTCACCGGCGGCATCGCCCAGATCAACGTGGGCGGCGCGACCGACACTGAGGTCAAGGAGCGCAAGGCCCTCATCGAGGACGCCCTCCACGCTACCCGCGCTGCGGTCGCTGAGGGGATCCTCCCCGGAGGCGGCACCGCGCTGCTGCGCGCCCGCGCCGCCCTGAACGGCATGGAGCGTTCGGACGATGACTATGGCATGGGCCTCGACCTCCTCTTCGAGGCGGTCGGACGCCCTGTGGCGCAGATCGCGATGAACGCCGGGCACGACGGCGGAGTCATCACCCACCGCGTCATGCGCGAGGACTCCCCCTCCTGGGGCTTCAACGCTCACACCGCCGAGTATGGCGACATGTTCGACATGGGGATCGTTGACCCCCTCAAGGTCACCAAGGCAGCTCTAAACAACGCAGCGAGCGTCGCCGGGCTCTTGCTCACGACGGACGCGCTCATCGCCACGAAGCCCCAGCCCGCTGGCCCCCCTGTAGGCGGCGACGGCATGGAAGGGATGGATGACATGGGCGGCATGGGCGGCATGGGCGGCATGGGTGGCATGGGTGGCATGGGAGGCATGGGCTTCTAAGCCGACCAACACCCTCCACGCACCACCACCAACACACACAGAACAACTCAACGAACAAGGAACCTTCAGTCATGGCCAAGCAAATCCTCTTCGACGACGGCGCCCGCCAAAAGATGCGCGCCGGAATCCAAAAGCTCTCGCGCACTGTTCGCGTCACCCTCGGCCCCGCCGGCCGCAACGTCATCCTCCAGAAGTCCTTCGGCGGCCCTCACGTCACAAAGGACGGCGTTTCGGTCTCCAAGGAGATCGAACTCGAGGACCCCTTTGAGAACATGGGCGCGAAGCTCGTGAACGAGGTCGCCAACAAGACGAACGACGTCGCCGGCGACGGCACGACCACCGCGACCGTGCTCGCTGACGCGATCTACTCAGAGGGCCTCCGCTACCTCGCCACAGGTGTCAGCACCATCGCGTTGCGCAGCGGCATCGACAAGGCCGTCACTGCCGCCGTCTCGAGCATCGGTGAGCAGTCGCGCCCCGTCACCTCTCGCGAGGAGAAGGCGAACATCGCAGCGATCTCTGCAAACAACGACGCAGAGACCGGCGAGCTCCTCGCTGAGGCCTTCGAGAAGGTGGGAGACCAAGGCGTCATCACCATTGAAGAGGGCTCCGGAATGGAGACCGAGCTGCGCGTCGTCGAGGGAATGGAGTTCGACAAGGGCTTCCTCTCCCCCTACTTCGCGACGGACATGAACAAGCTCACCGCCGAGCTCACCGACCCGCTGATCTTCATCTACAACAAGAAGATCTCGAACGTGCGCGAGTTCCTCCCGGTGCTCGAGGCCGCCGCCCAGAAGGGGGCGCCGCTCCTCGTGATCGCTGAGGACATCGAGGGAGAGGCCCTCGCCGCCTTGGTCGTGAACAAGCTGCGCGGCGTCCTCAACGTCTGCGCCGTGAAGGCGCCTGGCTTTGGCGAGCGTCGCAAGGCCTACCTCGGAGACATCGCCGCGCTGACCGGCGGGACCGCGATCACGGAGGAGCTCGGGATCCCCATCGAGAAGGTCACCCCTGAGCACTTCGGCACAGCCAAAAAGGTCCGCGTCACCAAGGACTCCTGCACCATCGTCGAGGGCGCGGGCGACGCCGGCGCGATCGAGGACCGCTGTGTCCAGATCAAGGCGCAGATCGAGCGCACCTCGAGCGACTATGACCGCGAGAAGCTCGAGGAGCGCCTCGCGAAGCTCTCCGGAGGCGTCGCTGTCCTGCGCGTCGGCGGCAAGACCGAGGCTGAGATGAAGTCCTACAAAGACCTCCTCGAGGACTCGCTCAACTCAACCCGCGCAGCCATCGCTGAGGGCACCGTCCCCGGCGGCGGCGTCGCGCTGCTGACCGCCTCCAACGCCGTGAACGCCCTCGACCTCTCTGGTGAAGAGAGCTTCGGGGCTTCGATCATCGCTCGCGCGCTCGAGGCGCCGATGCGCTTGATCGCAGAGAACGCTGGGCACGACGGCGCCGTCGTCTGCGAGACCGTCCGCGAGCGCGGCGGCACCTCAGGCTTCAACGCCCTCTCAGGCGAGTACGTGGACATGTTCGAGGCTGGCATCATCGACCCCGCGAAGGTCGTGCGCTCGGCCCTCCAGAACG
>Ga0208624_1000090_pt1 | contig 47141 bp, 46 predicted proteins | sample Knorr_S23_td_DCM_FD_185607 | JGI IMG/M metagenome (GOLD analysis project Ga0208624, IMG submission 185607) | Marine microbial communities from Southern Atlantic Ocean transect - Knorr_S23_td_DCM_ad_71m_LV_A (SPAdes) (version 2) | ecosystem: Environmental > Aquatic > Marine > Oceanic | place... | reverse complement strand
GCCGATTTTTGATCTCTATCCTTCACACTTCCCGGTTTGTTGATACGTGGCCTCTTGGATTCATGGTCTCTTCTGAACGTGACCTCCACTCCAGAAAGGAATCTATTCATGCCCTTTCTGAGGCTTAGTGGCCCAACAGCATGCCCCTCCTTTCCGCCAGTTCCTTCGAATACCAATAATGAGTCACTGACTATGTCTACGAAGTAGATATCGTGATCAATGACCATTGCTGCCTTTTCATTACTCTCCATGGTTCTGCGAATCGCTTTGGCCGCCTCCATCCTCGCGTTAGCATCCAGATGAGCACTCGGTTCATCCAGAAGGTAGAGATCGGCTTCCTTTCCAAGGCAAATAGCAATACTGACGGCCTGTAATTCTCCCCCAGATAATCTGGAGGCCTCCAGATCTAGCATTTTGTCAATCTGAAGAGGCCTAATTACCTGGGTATGGAACTCTCCCGACCTCCACTTCGTACCAATCTCCACATCCAACCAGAGCTGGACGTTGCCTTCGAAATCAGACGTCACGTGTTGTGGCTTGTAGGAAACTGATGCTTCCATTGTGCACCATCCCTGATCAGGCTCCAGCTCTCCGGCGATCATTTTTACCATCGTGGTCTTTCCTGTGGCATTTGGTCCAACAACACCGATTACCTCTGCTGACCTGACCTGACCTTGTCCAGTCGTGAGGTGGAAATCCCCCATCTTCTTCTCCATATCCCCCCATTTGAGGATAGGGAGGCCGATATCCTCGCCTCTGGTTCTCCCTCTGACGAATTTTATGGGTTTGTCCCTAATCCTAACATTCTCCTCAGGAAGATATCCGTCTAGATATGCGTTGATAGCGGTTCTGGTGGTTCTCGGAGGTGTGAAAATCCCATATCCCGCTCTCTCACCATATACCACATGAAGCAAATCGCAGAGAACATCTAGTATGGCGAGATCGTGCTCAACGACCAGAACTCTCTTACCATTTGAGGATAAATCTTGAATGATTCCCACCATCCTCATTCTTTCATAGATGTCCAGGTACGAAGAAGGCTCATCGAAGAAATACACGTCCGCCTCCTTAAGGAGGGTAGCACACAGTGCAACTCTCTGTAACTCCCCTCCAGATAGAGAACCTAGCTTTCTTGAAAGAATATGTTCAATTCCCAAGGATTCCGAGTATCGGACTATTTCCCCTCTATCATCTACTCTTTCCAACAGCTCTCTGACCTCTCCCTCGAAAATCTTGGGAAGCCTGTCGATGTATTGGGGCTTAACAGCAATGGTAACGCCTTCTTCGGACAATAGTGCAAGATAGTCGCGTAGTTCGCCTCGAGGAAATGTCTGAATCACCTCATCCCAATCTGGAGAGTCATTACGCCAATCGCCCAAATTCGGTTTTATACTCCCTGATAGAAGGTTAACAGCGGTGGATTTACCCATTCCGTTCGGCCCTAGGATCCCGACAACCTGCTCTTGTCGAGGAGCTGGTAGTCTGAAAAGTCTGAAGCCGTTCTCTCCATAGCAGTGCGTCATCTCCGAATCAAGCTCTTCGGGGAGATTAATTACAATCACCGCGTCATCTGGACAGTGCCTTGCACGATTGAAGCACACCGGACAAGCCGATTCTAGAATCTTGCATTTGTCCCCCTCAAATTGGATGCATTCCCGCTCACAAAGCGCTGAGTATTTCTTTAGATATGCGTAAGCGTTGCTGTTGGGTTTGCATCTGTCCTCGACCAGTACTGCCACCCTCATACTACTCCCTCGCGTTCCCCACTCAATACTTCTTTGTATTTACTTGGCCTTAGCCACTCCTTACTATATGGCTAGGAATCGGTAGCGTGCGTAAACATAACCGGCTAAGGCTATTTTCTCAGACTTCGATAGTTGGACTCTCTCAGTGAAAACATCTCCTCCCTTCTTCCTTATCTTAGCCATGATCGATTCGTAGAATTTCGCCATTGCAGCAGGGGAATATCGGGAGGCTTTGTTAAGCATTGGGAGTAGCTTGAATGCTCTCTCTCTATACCTCTCAGCCTGTTCTATAAAGTCCTCGACAAATGGCTTCCATCCTGGGTGAGTTATCACCTTTGATCCCTCGAGTACGTCCTCTGGGGTGATTCCAAATCTAGCTAGGTCTTCGGTTGGCAAGTAGATTCGATTTCTTGCCGCGTCCTCGGCAACATCCCTCAGGATATTGGTCAGTTGCATGTAAATGCCCCATGCTTCTGCGTACTCAACGGCCATCGGGTCATCATATCCGTAGATTTCGATGCAAACCAATCCTACTGTTGAGGCCACTCTGTAGCAGTATGCATATAAGTCCTCGAAGGTCTCATATCGGTTCCTATGGAAATCGTCTTCCATACCGCTGATCATATCATCAAGCTCCTGTCGCTGAATTCCAAACTTCCTCACAGTGTCCTTTAGGGCAATGAAAATTGGATCGGTGGAAGTGACGTCCTCGTAGGCCGTAGAGAGCTTTTTTCTATAGTAGAATAGTTGTGACATCTTTTCATTGTAGGATGTCCTGTCAACCACTGGATTTCCGTTGCTAAGACGCTCGATATTTAACCTGTAGTCGACTGATTCAGGGTCATCCGAGGATCCTCCTGGAAAGTAGTCAACATAATCCCCATCCGCTATATCATCGGCTCTCCTGCAGAAAGCATAGTATGCACAGATAGCCCTCCTCTGTAAATCTGGTAGGTATTTGAATGAGTGATAGAAGTTACCAGCTTCCCTTCTTGTCAGCTCCTCACAGTAGTCGTAAGCCGTTTCCACAATACTCATTGGGACCTCATTCTCTGACCAAATGGGGGCGTCTATGTGTGCAAATGGATTAACTAATTCCCCCCTTGTTCCTATTACGCCCATGAATACTGCTCCCTCTCTTACGGCTTCCAAGGCCGTAATGCTAATTGCGCGCACCGCCTCCTTCGTCATTCCAACGGTCTCTCTTACTCTGTCAATTCCCTTTGCTTCAATGTCTGGTTCGATTAGAGAAACGCTCCTCTCGGAAACGAACCCTACTGTCAGGGACTCCCCTGTCTCCTCAGGAACAGACATCTGTTCCGATTAGCGACAAAGTGGCCCTATTGAACCTCTCCCTAAATTGTGTGTTCTGCTCATCTTTCAATTGCATGCTTCTGAGGGCCGAATCAGGGTAACAGGGAATTCGACATCTTCTTTGAGGGGATACTTAGCACGACTTTACGAATTATGCCCCTAATCTCGCTTCTCGAGACCTTTATCCTATTGTCTCCATCTAGGACGTTTTCTGTTTTGAGAAGATCCAGAGTCCTTTGCCCTATGATCACTGGGATCATGCACGCCGCCCGTAGTCTGTATTGCCTGTGGGGGAGCATCTGGATGTATCTGACTGCCTCCAAGAGGTGTTCCTCAGCTTTCATGATATATGTATTCATCAGAGGTCTGAATAAATCCATATTGCCCTTGTCCAGTAAATCCTCTGGCACTAGGCCAATGCCGCTCAAATCTTCAGAAGGAATGTAGCATCGCCTTATGGAGAGGTCCTCTGGTATGTCTCTTAGGATGTTAATGAGCTGTAGAGCCTTACCAAATCTCGTCCCAGCGTCTAGCATTTCCCTTCTCTCTGAATCCGCTACTTTGAATGCATGGTTCAAGCATATCTCCGTCCAAAACTCTCCTACACTTCCGGCTACTCTGTATGCATAATCATCCATTTCGTTGTAATTTTTTAGACATGATATGCCTCCTTCCTCGTTCCCTGAGAACCTTAACAAATCAAGCTCCTGTCCCCCAATGATTATGCCCAAACACTTTCTAATCAGGTCCTTGTCAGTCTCAGAGGACTGATCGAGAAGGCCAACTGGACCATGGGCACCGATTAATAGTGCCGCCTCGGATGGATTTTTCTGGACCTCAGATAGTTTCGTGAAATCTGGCATAGTCTCTGACCTTCCTTGGGCCCTCTCGTTGTAATCCCTCAGAAGATCCAGCAGGTACTCTTTCTCCCCTTCAGGTGAGTCAGCAATTGTATCGGATATTCTAGCTAGAAGGTACAATAGCCCTATTTGCCCCTTCACTGATTCGGGAAGCCTCTTCAGTGTGAGGTAGAATGATCTCGAAGTCCCCTCCAAGAGCTTGTCATTGAATGTATCCAGACTTGTCATAACTCACTCCGACCTATGCGTGGAGGCCATACGCCTAAGTCTCTCGCAAACCTGCGTCTGTCAGAGCCCCCACTAGAACCCTTCCTATCTCGGACGGGTCTCTAGCCACGTAGATTCCAGCTCTCTCGAATGCGACGAACTTCTCAGACGCGGTCCCTTTGCCACCCGATATTATGGCTCCAGCATGCCCCATCCTCTTCCCAGGGGGAGCGGTAGATCCTGCAACAAAACCTACCACTGGCTTGCTCATATTTTCCTTTACCCATTCAGCGGCATCCTCCTCTGCAGAACCCCCAATTTCTCCTATCATCACCACTGCGACGGTTTCTGGATCATTCTCGAATGCCTCAAGACAATCTATGAATCCCGTTCCGCTAACTGGGTCTCCTCCGATTCCAACACATGTGGTTTGCCCTTCATCAACACTCATTGTCTGAGCTACAGCTTCATAGGTCAGAGTACCTGATTTGGACACGATCCCAATCCTTCCCTTTTTGTGGATAAATGCGGGCATAATTCCCACTTTGCAACCCCCATCAATCCCTGGGGAAATTATGCCAGGGCAGTTAGGCCCAATTAAACGGACTCCGTCATACTGTTTCACCTTGTCAACAGCTTTTATCATGTCCAGAGTCGGTATTCCCTCGGTGATACAAACGATTAGGCCTCCTCCATTTTCATTGAAGGCTTCTGCTGCTTCGTGGATTGCTCCCGCGGCAAAACGAGCAGGTACATAGATCGCACTAACATCCGCCCCAGTTTGAGATACGGCTTCACTCATGGTGTTGAATACTGGGATCTCATTTCCCTCCAGATCAATCTTCTGACCGCCCTTTCCAGGGGTAACTCCCCCAACAACATTGGTGTTGTAGCGAAGCATCCTCGTTCCATGGAATGTACCCTGTTTGCCTGTAATTCCTTGAATCAGGATCTTACTATCCTCATCTACCCATATGGCCATCAGTTACCGCCCCCTATACATTCTACAATCTTCCTAGCTCCCTCGGATAGGGAGTTAACGGTGTGGATAGATATGTCGCTTCCATCAAGAATAGCTTTTCCTTCCTCATGATTGGTACCAGAGAAACGAACAACTAGTGGAACGTCCAAACCAATCTCCTTTGAAGCTTCAATAACACTTCTTGCCACCATGTCACAACGAATTATCCCACCAAAAATATTCACCAAAATTCCTTCGACATTCTCGTCCTCAAGAATGATTTGGAAGGCCGCGGTAATTGATTCGAGAGTCGCACCTCCTCCTATATCGAGGAAGTTTGCAGGCTCACCTCCGTAAAGCTTGATGACATCCATTGATGCCATCGCCAAACCAGCGCCGTTAACCAAGCAACCAATATTGCCGTCCAACTTGACGTAGGAAAGACCAAGGTCATTAGCTCTAATTTCGACATCCTCCTCCTCTGAAAGGTCTCTAACCTCCTCCCTCCATGGGTGCCTGAAGTTAGCATTCTCATCAAGAGAAACCTTTGCATCTAAGGCAATCATAGCGCCATCTTTAGTCCTAACTAGTGGGTTTATTTCGATCATTGAACAGTCCCTTTCTAGAAACATCCGGTATAGGGATTCTAACATGTTGGTCAATTCTTTTGCTGAGTCACCGGTTATCCCCAGAGACTTTGAAAGAGACTCACAGTCTTCCATGGCCAGTCCACTTGAAGGGTCTGCCCAGATTTTGTGAATGGCTTCCGGAGTCTTCTCTGCGACTTCCTCAATGTCCACCCCTCCCTCAGTAGATGCCATTACGAGAACAGATTTACGGTCCCTGTCAACCAGAATGGCAAGGTAGAATTCATGATCAATATCACAGCCAGACTCCACGTACATGTTAGTCACTATCTTTCCGGAAGGACCAGTTTGCTTAGTGACTAGCTTGTTACCACAAATGTTCTTTGCAAACTCTAGGACATCTTCTCTCGAGAAGGCTATTTTTACACCTCCTTTCATCACTTCTTCCCCTGAGTCGGGGTCATACAGTATCCCCTTCCCTCTTCCACCTGCATGGATCTGACTCTTCACGGCTACTATCTTGGACCCAAGAGAGTCGTAAGCTTCAATCGCCTCATCAACACTCTTACAGTGGACGCCCTCGAGAACATTTACTCCGAATTCACGGAACATTTCCTTGGCTTGATACTCGTGGATGTTCATAATACAAGCCCCCCCACTCGCACTCTGTCTTTGAAGGATGCGCTAGTGGGACCTAGGCAGGGACACGCAGCGCTCAAACAGTTTCACCATCCCCCAAGGGCATGGACGTGTTGGTACTGGCAGGTGGCTTGGGCACAAGACTTCGCCCGCTTACAGAGGGCAGAGCCAAGCCTCTTTTGCCAATTCTTGACAAGACTCTCCTGGAGAGGGTGGTTGAATCCGTCCCAGAAGATTTGGTCGATAGGGTGGTAGTTGCTGCCGGCTACGGTGTTGAAGAAATCATTGAATTCTCCGAGTCAGACGTGGTACCATACGAGGTCTTGCTCTCCATAGAACACGAACCACTAGGAACAGGGGGAGCTGTGGCACATGCTGTTCCCAAGCTCCAGGGAGAGGGCCCAGTAATCATCCTCAATGGTGATCTAATCTCAAGTGTGGACGTAATGGCATTGCTTCATCATCATTTCACTACTGGTGCTAGCGCAACGCTCTCTCTTTGGGAGGTCGAAGATCCCAGCAGATTCGGGGTATGTGACCTCGATGATACAGGTATGATTAGAAGATTCCAAGAGAAACCAGAGAGGGGAACGGAGTTTTCCAATCTCATAAATGCCGGATGTTCAATAATTAGCAGAAGTGTATTGGAATCCCTACCATCTGGAAAATACAGTATGGAGAGAGAGATTTTTCCTTCAATTGCCGAATCTGGAATGATGGCTGGCTTACCATTCAAGGGTTATTTCGTCGATGCCGGAACTCCCAGTTCATTCATCGAGGCTTCTATGGTATGTATTGATAATGACAGATTTACAACTGGAAAGAGGGCCGATGGCTCTTGGATTGGACCTGATTCAGTTGTCGAGGGATATGTAGAGAGCTGCTCAATCGGAAGTAACGTGGTGGTATCAAAAAATGCTTCTTTGAGAAACTCTGTAATTCTTGAGGGTGCTACAATAGGAAATGGGGCTAATCTTGAATCATGTATCATAGGGGAGGGGGCCATTATTCCCCCAAATGTTGCCATGGTCGGGGAAATCATAGTTAAATCGGAATAATTCGCCACTTGCGAAGTATAGTCCACATGGGCCATGGGCAGCCTCAGGCAGGGATAGTTCAAATCTCGGGGTCCCATCCCGCAAACATGAACAAGCCTCTCATTATTGTCAATTTCAAGACATATCAGGGAGCACAGGGACATTCAGCAGAAGTGCTTGCACGCGCTATGGAATCAGTTCAGACCGATGCACGACTAGTGGCAGCAGTTTCAGCGCTTGACCTTTCGTCAGTAGTAGAGGCGGCTCCTAATCTAGAGGTCTGGTGCCAGCATCTTGACCCAATAAGCTTCGGCTCAAATACTGGATGGATACATCCAGAGACTGCTATGGCTAGGGGTGCAAAGGGAACACTGATCAATCATGCTGAACATAAGGTAAGTTTGGAGCAAGTTGCTATGTTGTTAGACCAGGTCCCCGAGGAATTTGAGGTGTGCGCATGCGCCGCAGATGTAGATGAGGCAAGAGCTTTGGCGGCTCTTGTTCCTAACTTCGTCGCAGTAGAGCCTCCAGAGCTTATAGGAGGGGATATTTCTGTAACATCGGCCGATCCAGGGATAGTCTCCGGAACAGTCTCAGCAGTAATTCAGACCAACGACCAAGTCCAAGTCCTGTGTGGCGCAGGAGTCAAGTCGGGAAAGGATGTCTCAACGGCTATGGATCTGGGTGCTAAGGGCGTACTACTGGCCAGTGGCGTGACTAAGTCAGAAAACCCGTTCGAGGCGCTTTCTGAGCTGGTCTCTCTCCTCTAAGAAGTTTCTGCGACTGATCATAGAAGTAATACGCATTCAGCCCGGAAGCGGGGAGCCCATTCACATGGCAGGATGGCAATGGAGTGAGTTAGTTTGCAGGGGGCACAACTCAGTGGAATCTACGAATAGATTACTGCTTGGCCCTTTTTCGAGCCGCCTTTCTCCTTCTGAGCTTCTTCTTACGCCACTTCCAGCGCTGCTGCCCTCGCTTCTTCCAAGCGCGGGAACCCCTCTTCATGGGCCCGGCCGACCTACTGCCCGTATATGAGCGATTCGTGAGGCAACCCAATTTTATGGCGGGCGATACAGGATTCGAACCCGTGTCACCGGCTTAGAAGGCCGGGATGATATCCAGACTACACTAATCGCCCGTACCGTCGCGCACGCATCAATTAGATGAACCCTACTTTCCAGATCTCGAGAAAGGTCTGGCGCACTTTGGGCACCTGACTGGCCTTGTTACCCTTCTCCGCTCCCATGAATGACCACAATTTCCGCATATCCACTGCCTTTCTGGGAGGCTAGAGAGGACTTCTTCCCTCATACTTCTGAGAACAGGGGATTCATTCAACTTCGGAGCCGGTGCGACAGATGAGACAATTTCTGAATGTGAGCCCCCATGATCAAGTAAGCCTACTGCATGTAGTATTTCATGGGCGAGTGTGTGAAGCAACATAGCCTCATCATTCTTCAGTTTCGGATTAATCCCAATCGTAATCTTTCCAGGGGGAAGTGACAGTCTTTTCCTTCTGTAAATCTCGTTATGGTTACATTCAAACCTCGTCATTCCCAATCTTGAGTCTTCCTCCTGGAGCCAAACCAGCTCTAGCTCTTTCTCAATGTGTTTTAGGAAAGGGGCATCCATCCCTTCTAAGGCTCCCCTTATGTCTGTGAGCAACTTTTCAGGAATCTCGGGCCCGCCAATCATTTTGACCTGACTACCGCTACCACCCATTCTCCTTAAATGGACCTAGGAGCTCGCCTGTATATTGGGCGTGTGGCGCAGCTTGGAAGCGCGCTTCCTTGGCATGGAAGAGGCCCCGAGTTCAAATCTCGGCACGTCCACCATCTTCTCCTGCCCTGCACGACCCCCTTGTTCTGAACATTCGCCAGACTCAATCAGCTGTGATAGAAAATATTAATTATGAATCAACACTAATTTAGGCATAATTCTTTCATTCGTTCAGAAATAATAGATTTACATGTAATTATAATTAGACTGCATCTCTATTTCTGTACATACATTCAATTAATAAACCGCCCATCATTGGGAGCTGGTTATGGCAACTAAGTCAAAATTGGAGTACATCTGGTTAGATGGATATGAACCGACACAAAGCATGCGAAGCAAGACGATGATTAGAACAAATTTCGGAGGAACCGTCGATGAATGCCCCATGTGGTCTTTCGATGGCTCATCCACCCAACAAGCAGAGGGAGGGGACTCCGACTGCCTGCTAAAGCCGGTTTTCATATGCCCGGATCCTGATAGAATAAACGGCTTCTTGGTTATGTGTGAGGTTTTGAACGCTGATGGAACCCCACACCCTTCCAACGGAAGGGCGACAATAGAAGAAGACGATGACGACTTCTGGTTCGGCTACGAACAAGAGTACTTCCTATGGGACCCAGAGACAAACCTTCCACTTGGATTCCCCCGTGACCAAACACCACAAGGGCAGTTTTACTGCTCTGTTGGTGGAAAGAATACATTCGGAAGGGATATCATAGAGGCTCACTTGGACATGTGTCTCGAAGCCGGCTTGAACGTTGAGGGGATAAATGCCGAAGTTGCAGTAGGGCAGTGGGAATACCAGATCTTTGCGAAGGGTGCCAAGGAAGCAGGAGACCAGATTTGGGTTTCCAGGTATCTAGCAGAGAGGAATGCCGAAAAATACGGACTCTCTATCGAGTGGCATCCAAAGCCACTTGGCCCCACGGATTGGAATGGTTCTGGAATGCACGTAAACTTCAGCGATGGAAGGATGAGAGACGAAGGGGGAGAGGAGCTCATGAGTCAGATTTGTGAGGCCTTCGGGAAGAACATCAAGAAGCACATAGATGTCTACGGTGCTCACAATGAGCAGAGATTAACGGGCCTACACGAGACCCAATCTATACACGAATTCTCGTACGGAGTCTCTGATAGGGGAGCTTCGATAAGGATACCAATAGGGACCATCGAGGATGGATGGAAAGGGCGTTTGGAGGACAGAAGGCCTTCATCAAATGGCGATCCATACAAGATAGGAGCAGTAGTAATTTCGACTACTAAGTCATCTTACTAGATACTATCCTGGTCACCTCGTCAGCACATCCCCAGGAAAGGGTCACACCGGCTCCGCCATGGCCATAGTTGTGAATCACAAATTTGTCAGAGGACAATTTCTCGATTTCGAGCCTGACCAACTTCCTTGAGGGCCTAAGGCCTACTGCCACTCCCACAATTTTCGACCTGTCCAGCTCGGGCCAAAGGGACTCACATTTGCCAAGTATGCATTCTGTGTCTTCTTCCCTTATTGTCTCGTCCCAATCCCCCCTTTGCGCAGTTCCACCCAGAACAGTCACATCCCGTCTGGGAATTGTGTATATCAGAGATTCAGGACGTTGGTCGAATCTTCCGAATCCCGGATCTTGTTCGATGTATACAATCTGCCCTCTGACGGGCTCCAAATCATCATCTTGACATAGCTCCTTGCCACCAAGTCCACAACAGTTTACCACTAAATCTCCAGGTAATTCTTCCAACGAACCCACTTTTGTTATTCTTAAATCGCCACCAAGACTCTCAAATCTCTCCATAAGCCATGGCATGTAAATGTGCATTTCAATCACTGGCGCCTCTATTTCCCAGCCAAATGTGTAACCGGGAGCGATTTCGTCACTGTCAAGGATTCTAAAGTGAGGGATCTGCTTGCTCCAGCCAGGGACTGGGGATTCGCCCTCAAGGAACTCTTTGCCCTTCCTCATAGTGATGCAAGAAACGCCTTCTTCTTCCATGAGACGTACTAGTTCATAGAATGTTTCAGCAGACCACTGGTTGGTTTTTTCCAATGGTTCGGCCAGGAATGGATACCACCAAGCGGCCGCGGTATCAGAAACAGTATCTGGGCTGATACTTTCTGTGAAAATTGTCACATCGTGCCCTGCCTCTAGGAGTCTTATGCCTGTGCTCAGGCCGGAGACTCCGGCTCCGATTATCGAGATGTCCAATACGCTATCCTGCCCAAGCACTGGGTGTCCGTCCGAGAATAACCTCATGAGCATACCGCCCTTCGGTCATACATGCCCAAGATCAAGAGGCCAGCCAAGGGATGGTGGCGTCCTGAGAAGTATAAGAAAATCTTCAGAAAAGGGCCCAAGGTTGAATCGAGTGAGAAGGGACTGCCCCCTTGCCCATCATGTGGTGAATGGAGCATGCAAAGAGATGGAACCCGAAATGAGCTTTTTTGTGGCATCTGTGGTGCCGTATTGTGATTCGCTAAGACAATACGCCAAACCCAACTCCGACTATTGTCGCAGTGATGAGAAACCGCACCGGGAGCAATAGGCACCAAGAGTGATGGGCGATCTGAGCGACACTAAAGATAGGTCACAATCAATGCCATCGTATTCCACATTGCATGTGCAACAATTCCCGGAATTAAGCTACCCGTCCTAATCCTAATCCAACCATAAATCACCCCTCCTATTGTCGCCATTCCGATGATGTATGGGTCGAAATGAACAAGTCCGAACAGCAATGAACTAAGCAAAATTGCAGGCCATTTGCCATGAATCCGATTGATCGAATCTAGAATGTATCCTCGAAATAGGAGCTCTTCGGATATCGGGGTCAGAATACAAATCGAGATGAAAGTGAGAATTAAGGCCGAGCTGGATGATTCCCAAGATGTGCCGCCCGGAAGTTCTGGAATCGTAGGCTCACCAAACATAGCTACAAACATCACCCCGTATACCAGCACCAAGATATTGTCTACAATCATAGCAAACACTGGTACGGCCAATCCAATTGTCAAGCCTCTCTTCAGCGAGCCAAAACGAAGTAATTCCCTAGTCCTTTCAAGACTTCCATCTACGTAAATGAAAAACAAAATCATCGGGATCAAAATAATTTCAATTACAATCGAACCAATCGAGAAAGCCGGACCTTCTCCAACCCCTACAATCATCAAAAGAACGGTTATGGCCAATATCCCTATGATTAGAACAACCATCCAAGATACGAGAAATGAAAAAATAACCGCCCAAGAGGTAATCTTACTTTTGCTGACTCCTTCAGTTGAGTAGTCAATTATCGGCTCAGGGGGCAGAATAGGATTCATTGTGAAAAAATTGATGAAAGCTCCCTGAACAGCTCCTCCCTTGCCATCCATGACAGTTGAGGACGCACTGGTCTATTCACATATTCCCCAACAAGTCCCCTCATTGTCAGGAAATTGGGGAATCATTCTTGACCAGAGGACTGTGCAAGTGTTTCGATTGCATCCATGTTTGAGCTCTCAGACGACCATATAATTTCCCTGTTTCTTGTCATGGGCTTGCTCATAGTTACAAAAGTTAGGGACATGCTTGACAATGGTGGTATTCTGGCCGCTCTTACGGTCGGTTTGACAGTATCTTTGGCTGGACATTGGACCTGGCTCGTAGTATTGATGGGATTCTTGATCATAGGCTCATCAGCTACGAGATGGAGGTACGAGGAGAAGCTAGCAATCTCGTTAGCAGAGGCTAATGAGGGTCTCAGGGGGTGGAGGAATGTTCTGGCCAATGGCGCCGCGCCCATGCTTGTATCCATAATCAATTGGCAGTACCCCGAGTCCAGCTGGGACTATCTGGCATTATCATCATGTGTAGCAGTGGCCTGTTCCGATACTTTGGCCTCAGAAATAGGGTCACTGGATACCAGAACGAGGAGTATAATTAACTTGCAAGCTGTCCCTCAAGGAACAAACGGAGGGATGTCCCCAACCGGAACAGTGGCAGCAGTTTTCGGGGCACTTTCAATAGCCGTTCTTGCGGCAATATTGCCTGTGGATGGAGGGTTCGATACATCACTTCCAATATTCATTTGCTTGGTTTCCGCGATAGGTTGGTTCGGTTGCCAAATAGACTCCCTGTTAGGGGCTGTATTGGAGAATCAAGGGCATATCGGAAAGCACGCTGTAAACTTACTAGCTACATTCTCAGGAGCGGTCCTAGCGGTAATCGTAAACTATCAGTTCCTGTAGGAACTGTTAGCCGTTGGGTTTGAACGCCATAGCCTGCAGCGAGTCACATGTTGGAGCCGCCTCTAAGGTCGAGAGTCGTGATTCCAACGGCTCTTTTCATCGCGTCATTGATGCTCGTATCCCCCCTTGTGGCCAGCCAGTCGACAACGGGTCCTGAAGGACCAGGTGAAACTTGGGAGCTTCCGACGACGCACAATCTGTTCCTGAAAGGGGACCTCAGCGATCCCTATCTCGATAGAAACTGGTCGAAGCTGACAGGCGAACCTTTAGGGAGAGCGGAATTCACCAAGACCAGCTCCGCCCTAGCTCCTAACCTTATTGATATCCAATCCGCACCTCTCTCTGAGTCTCTGAGATTCCAAGGAAACGTGACAGTCAGGCTTTTTGCATCTCTAGAAACTACGAATGATGCCTGTCGCCTGTCTAATATTCTCCCTGGCTCTGCCGGATCCGAAACATCATTCACTGTGTGGCTCAGCCTTGGCTCGAATCAGATATTGGCTCAGGCATCAACTAACTCCCTGGCTATGGAGGAGTCATTCGGGCTGGCTCATGAATTCTCGGTACAGGCAAGTGACGTAAACGTCTCACTGTCATCAGGAGACTTGGTTTCACTGAGGGTCGACGTCCAACACGAGTGTCTTCAGGGAGGTGTACTTTGGTGGGGGTCATATGATGCCGGCTCTGGAATTATTCTCGACGGACAGATTCTGGAACCTTCTCTAGAGGTGAAAATAGACTCGAATAGGATGGCAAGGGTCCAGTTTACTCCCCTCTCGCCATGGGGGGAATCGGACTATGATTGGCAAGTAATCGAAATCATAGGGCCCATGGACTGGGATGAAATGGTCCACGGAAATGGAGACGAGGATCAGAGGTTAGATCACTTCGAGACTCCTCATACTACCCTAATCGGAGAGGCCAACCGTACAATCAGGGCTTGGTCAACCGACAAGCCCCTGTTGCCAGGAAAGTACATGATTGACGGCTGTTTCATACTCACCGATCAGGACCCCAGCAACACATGCCACTCTGTTGGGATGCTTAGATTCGAAGTATTCGAGGAACCAGATCCACTTCTGGGGAGCTTCTGGGCGATAGTGATAGTCCCACTCTCAATAGTTCTCTGGATTATCTTCTCTATCAGGGAAGCCACACTCCCTCTGCTTTCCTATGTAGTAATTCTAATGCTTGCTCTTTCAGTGTTAGGCCCAGCTGCAAGCCTACCCGATATCGACTCCGAAGCCAACGAGGGCAGGGGAGCCGCTCCATCTTTCATTTTATTATCACATGATTCTGATATGGGGGCAGTATCATTAGATGATTTACTGGATGGTTCGGATGCAGTCGTGGTGGGGCTATTCCAGTCAGGCTCCCCTTATGCAGAACATCAGAGAGACGATTTTGAATCTGCTGGCATAATAATGGATAACCGAGTGAAATTCGTTCAAATTGCCACAGGGGGAGAGCTCTCTGCGGTAAATCTCGATGTGCACGCCCAGTCAATAAACGAATCATGGCCACTGCTGATGGACGAATCAGACTCAAGTACTGGATTCGCCTTTCCTAGTGGCCCCACCGATGCAGTCATAGTGATAGATCCGGCAGGCTTTATCGCATCATGGAGCCCAGGTACTATGCCTCCAAACCAGATTAAAGACGCTGTCGAGTTGGGACTAAAAGGCTCTGGAAATGGCCCCTATGGCTTGTTTATGATGATTCTGTCGACTGCACTTCTTCCACTTCTGGTCCTCTCTTTACCAACATCTCAAAAGGAGGAAGAACCTGAAAGAGGAATGAACCCGTTCGCAGGAGCTATTCTGACTGTGTCAGCTGCATCCGTAGGCTTCGCGTTATGGGCAGTTCCAGTATCAATACTCGCCTCTATTGGAATGTCCTCGTCATGGTTGCTGGTCGAGATAATTCTCTCAATGATACTCATTTATCATGGTATGTCGACTCTATTGAAAGGCTCAATTATCGAGATAGAGGCACTTTCAAGACTTGCGCACTCTAAGCTTCCTGAATCATATAGGGGATGGAGAGGCCAAGATGAATTTATTCGTGACACATATCTTGGGCTCTGGTTGGCATGGCTAGCTTGGATCAGATCGCCCTTCTTGATTCCGCAGGGTGTTGGCTCCATAGCTAGATCCGGAATTCTGGGGGTATTCTCTTCAGTAGTCGTCCTGGCCCTATTCATCTTGGCGGCTGGCATGGTAGTTACCATTGTCCGGACACTTGCCACATCACTGGGCAAGACCTCATTTATCCTGGGGCAAATGAGCAAAGGGATCAGGCCCAGAGCGTGGGGAGTCGCCTCAACAGTGTTTGGCCTCTGGATGCTAATCAGTCTAATCGTAATGATGCTACAAGTTGGCCTGTGACAGATTTACGACTTCCTCGACCGTGACCATCATAAGAGCGTGGCCCCACGCAGGGTTACTCCTACGGGGGTATAGTATAACCTGGTAGTACCGCGGGCTCCAGTTGCACGGGAATGACGACGAGTGGGTATCTGATGGATCTGATGACCAACTGGAGCACCGACCCGTCGCAACCCGAGAGCGTGCGCTTGCCGGGTGCACGCTAAAGTGGGAGACACCCGCTGATCTGGGTTCAAATCCCAGTGCCCCCACCACAATATCCTCAATCTGCGATTTGCAATGATTGCGGGAGCGCTTACTTCATTGGGGGCCTCTTTCTCGCTAGCTCAATGAATCGTTCTGCCGTGGCCGTATTTATGGTGTCGATTTTGCTTTCACCACTAATAGGTAGCATCTCTGCCTCGTCCGATAGTCACCAAGTATCTGACATGGCAGATAGCGATATCCAGAAACTTGGATTGGATCATACTGAAGATGCCCCACTGCAGGCCGATATATGGTGGGACCCAGATTCAAATTGGTGGGACACTACTTCATTGGACTCAGACAGAAATGGTATTCATGACTCTCTGCAATTTGAGAAAGGAAGAGTGAATGTCGGCCTTTCCTACTCTAGAGCGCTCTTGAAGAGTGATATCGATTTTCTGTCTTCCATGGGCTACAATGTGAGCGTGCAGCTACCTGTAGTTGACGCATTACTCATCGGTGATGTTGATGCCTCAGATGTTTGGAACCTATCTAAAATAGAAGGCGTCGCCATGGTTGAGAGGTATGGATCTCTAGTATTCTATGGAGATGTGCAGACTCCGGCCGTCAAGGCTAGGAACTCTACTGAATACCCAATTGGTGCATGGGATCTGGGAGTCTCCGGAGAGGGAATCAACATAGCCATGGTGGACACCGGTGTGGACAATGAACACCCTGGTCTTAACGGCAAGTTTGTAGCAGGTTATGATGCAGTGTGTTTTGTCCATTCCGATCCGCAATGCATACTTGCTGGAGGCAGGCAAGATGACGGCTCCTTTGACCCCGATGATGGGAATCAGCATGGAACAGCCTGCATGGGGATGGCCAGTGCTAATGGGTTAGACGCGGATGGCACCCAGACAGATTATTACGGAGCAGCCCCAGAATCAATGCTCGTAGACGTAAGGATAGGGACAGATGTCGGGGCTGGACCCTTTGAAAACTACCTTCTGGAGCAAGAGTTCTATGAGTCTGCCATGAATGGTCTTCAATGGATTATAGATCACAGAGATGACGCTTGGCCCGGAGTTCCAGAGCAAAATCACGGCATTGATATAATCTCACTTTCTTGGGGGATAACTAGTCATGAGGGAGGTGGATCAGATGGCTCAGATATGCACAGCAGAATCCTCGACGAGGCAATGGAGCTAGGCGTAGCAGTCTCGAATGCAGCAGGCAATGACGGAGAGAATAATGACGGCCTTTCCGGAATGAGCGCTTCCTCCTTATCCATAACTGTCGCCTCCACGGACGATAAGAACACTGTCGATAGAGATGATGATACCATAGCCAGCTATTCCTCGCGAGGTCCACGCAAGGACAATGGGGATCAGAATCCGCTGAACGAATTGATTCCTGAGATCAGCGCCCCCGGTACCAACATCATTCAAGCAGAAGGATGCGTCTCAAGCGGTGGATGCAATAATTTCATCGGAGGGGACGCTTCAGGCAACACATACACTGGGCGCGGAAGTGGAACGTCTTACGCAGCTCCAGCAGTGACAGGAATCGTGGCTCTGGTTTGGGAGGCAAATGAGAATCTAACGCCCTTGCAAATCAAAGAGATTCTGAAGCATACATCCGAGAGACGGGGCGAGGCCAGCGCCCCAGAAATTGACCCATATTGGAATCGTGAATTCGGGTATGGGATGGTGGACGCCCTTGCTTCGGTCGAACTCGCCAAATTCTTGAAGGAATCTGGAAGGACTCCTGTAATCGATCCCAGTCTACAGAATCATCTAATCAGCACCAACCAATCAGAGAATGGCTTATTGAATATAACTGGACATTCTTGGGGGCAATCCGGGAGCGTAGACAGGGTTGAGTATCGAATTGATGGGGGGGAGTGGCTCGAAACAACATATTCTGCAACTCCGAGCGAAATTGGTGCCCTAACCCCGTTCATGTGGCATGTACTTTTGGACACCACGAAAATGAGTTCCGGGAATCATACCGTTGAGATCCACTCGACATCAGGAGAGTGGAGATCACTCCCCGTTTTCTCCGAGTTCAGTTCCAATAGCTCGAAGGCGGGCTCTTCTTACTTCTCACCGGTCATTGTTGGAGTCGTAGTCCTATTTGCTCTGGGCTGGGCAACCTCAATTGCTTTATCTGGCTCTATATCTCCCACCTCGGCCCTTAGGTTAGCTGAAAAGTCACTGTTGAAGAGAAGAAATGACGATGACTCAACAATACTAGTTGCCGAGATAATTGAACCAACTTTGGATGACGTTGAGGGCTGACAGCCGCCTTGTTCAAATCCTATGTCGTCTCTCAAATGCACATGGTGCGCTTCTCCGACCGGGCTAACAGCATTCGTCCAACTGGGGTCAGACGTATGTTTGATATGGCCGGAGACGATGCAATCCAGTTTGGCTTGGGAGAGCCAGACTTCCAACCGCCCCAGTTAGCCATTGATGCATTCGACAAGGCAATGAGGGATGGAAGGAACAAGTATACCACCACTGCTGGCCACCCGGAGTTGAGGTCGAAAATAGCATCTCTCTGGCACCATCTAGTGCCAGATTTGGATGAGTCCAACGTATGTATCACCATGAGTGGTACAAACGGACTCTTGGACATATTTCTGGCATTAGTAAACCCTGGCGACAATGTCTTGATCCCCGAGCCATACTTTCCACTTTACCCCCCAGATGTCGAAATATGCGGTGGTTCCCCAAACCTATATCCATGTAGGTTTGAGAATGGCTTCGTCCCTACAATAGAAGACTTGGAGGAGAGAGTTAACTCCTCAACAGTAGCGATACTGTACAATTTCCCAAGTAATCCTACCGGGGGGAATGTTAACCCCGAGCAAAGAGACGAGCTAGTCGAATTTGCCAAGAGGAACGATCTCTGGATAATCTCAGATGAGGTGTATGACAGAATTGTCTATGACGTCCCTCATGTATCATTCATCGGTGCGGGTTATGACAAGGTGATTATGGTACAATCATTCTCAAAGACATTTGCCATGACTGGATGGAGAATTGGGTATCTTCTATCCCCCGATCAACAGGCAATGGAGCAATTGACAAAAATGCAGTACTATGTCACCGCCTGTAGTAATGACGCCATGCAACATGCTGTTCTTGAGGCTCTTGAGAAAGCTCCAGATTATCCCGAGTCCATGAGGTCTGAGTTCAAGAATCGTAGGGATCTAATCTGCGAAAGGCTGAACGCGATGCCAGGTGTTACATGCCACGTTCCCACAGGTGCGTTCTACGTTTTTCCAAAGGTCGATGTCCCCGGGATGAACAGTGAGGAAATCGCCATGTCGCTCTTGGAAGGGGGCGTATTGTGTTCTCCGGGAACCGCTTTTGGGTCGGCTGGAGAGGGACACCTGAGATTCGCTTACACGATTTCAAGGGATGATATCTCGAGAGGCATGGACAGGGTTGAAAAGATTCTCGCCAAATTACGGGGAGACTGAGGAATTTTCTTGATTTCTGCGTTAATTATCTTCCTTTCCGCCGGTGCTTCATGGTACGCCCCCAGCCTGGCAAGAGATAAGCTAGGCTCCCCGTATGAAATAGCCTCATCTGTCATCATAGGCACTCTGGCGGGATTCCTGCTATGGTCGGACGGGCCAAATCCAGCGATGTTTGGAGTCATTATTGGCTCAGGATGGTTCTTTTTGAACAGAATGGCGGACTTATTCTTCCCTGCTCCCGCCGAATAACTCAAACGGAAGGTCGATCATTTCTCCCTCCTCGCTATCCTCTCTTTCGGAGATGATGCTTGACACTCCAAGATCTTCCAAAGTAGGTGTTTCTTCGGAGTCCTCTGGGGCCTCAAGAGAATGCATCTGTAGGTTTTCCAGACGATCTTCGGCACCCAACATCCAATCTGGAAGCCCGTTCGAGCCCCCCAAGACAGAGATAGATGTGAAGGTGGCCAGAGGAAGTACTGATATTGCGATTAGAAAATCAATAACCGCTCCCTTGGGGACTTCCGCGTTAGGAGATACCAGGTTCAGAACGAAGGCATCTATCTGCAAGTCATTCCAATCACTGTAGTCAAGCTCTAACCATCCAAGAGAGGAAACTAGGAGCAACCTTGCAGTATACCAAAAAATCACAATAGGGAGCACCCATGAGAAAATAGAAAACCTCCAAATCACGGTTCTAAGTACAGATGCCATGCCCACCAAGTGCGTAGAAATGAGGGGTTGAATCCTCATAGCAATCCACAATGATGCTAGATATCCAGCCATCCCGAGCTGGAAAGCCGTCCCGGGCTTGATTAGCGAGCTTGGAAAGCCCTCTATAATCGCCAAAGGAACAGCTATGAGGATAATCTGCAGAGGGACGGCAATTAATTGCAGTCCTCCATGGACTGCAATCAGATCATATCCATCTCTCGAAACACGTCTGTCTACCAACCTCGCCATTTTCCCATATGGGCTAGAGCTTACGGATAACCTAGATCTGTCAACAAGCTCAGGATCGCCTTTCCTAGTCCTGAGCCCAAGAAATGATGCGAGCCCGCCTCTGTTGATGACAAAATATGGTCTGAATCCTCCTAGAGCCAGAGCAAGAAATAGGGAGAAGACACCATAGAGAACGCCAGAAACAATAATCCATTCTATCAGCTCTGTCTCGACAGCCACGGAGAAGTTATTCCTGTCTATATCCAGAAGATACCTAGTCGAGAATCCGAAAATAGGTATCAGAGTTACCTGGAGGAACACGAGCAAAGACAGAGTAAGTCTGTTTTTCAATGACTCATCTTCACTCATGACAACACGGGCACGCATGCAACCATAAGCTCTTCACTGGGTTTCTGGCCATTGAGTACTCTTCTGAAACCAATTTGTCAAACGCAACTCGTTTAATTCAGAGGTTGAACGCATTGTCCCAACCTTCATACATGTAACTTAGCCCCCGATTGTGTAAGTATGCGTATCTTATCTCCCCTGCTATTGTGCTCTTTGCTTATTGTGACCTCAATGGCCCCTATTCTAGGTGGGTCAGGACAACTTGATCAGGATGAACAATCTCCAGTTCAAGCCAAGTCGCTAATCGACTTCGAAGTTACGTCAATAGAGATAGGAACCGGCTCTGTCTCTGCAATGGAGTGGTCACAGCCAGATGGTAGTATCGAGGAATATGTCATTAGGGGACAGGAGATACAGATTGAGGTAACATTCACACAAGCCGGGACCTCAAGTCAGCCTGCATATGCAGACGCTTCACTGCAAATTTGGCACCCAGTTGGTTTTATGATTGATGAGTTCATTTCCAACATGACACTTTCAGGTCAACAATCGGTCGTTCAACAAATAACATGGACTCCAAACATGTCCCACAGTGCTATCGATGAGACTGGATTCCTAACAGGAGGCATTCAGCTGATTGGAATGGTGGATGGAGGCCTAGCTGATGACAATCAGGGGAATAATGACCTCATGCGTCTAATGCCGGTTGCAATTTGGCAAGATTCAATGGAAAACGGATTCTGTGGGGATACGGATGGCGACGGAGTGAATGATTGCCCAAACACCCCATATGCAAACGAGCCAATTTGGGTTGGCGGTGGATATGAGGCAGATGGCTCACTATCGGCAGATCCAGATACATACGGACATTGGAGGATGATTGATTCCGATGATTCATTAGATGGTGAAAAGCATTGGAGGGTGGCAAGAGATGGCTCAGATTATGCTAGTAACAGGCACGACAGACTGTGGTGGGGATGGTTTACACCATTCCAGAACTGCGATGATCCGGGCCATGGTTTGGGCTACGGAATTCAAGACCTTTCTCTTAGCGAAAAATACGGCTCGAGATTCTGTAAGATGAATTTGCGAGGATTTGACTATCTCTCGATGCAGATGGTTACTTATGCTTGGGGCCAAATGGGATCAGGTGATTCAGTTAGTATAGAGGCCGATGCGTCATCCTCGTTAGAGTCCTTCAATTACACTGAAATCGGCCTTTCTCCTGTGGAATATGACTGGTCCATGAGCGTGTGGAATATGACGGGAATGCATAGAACCGGGGAATACAACTTGGCATTCAAGTTCGACTCCGATAGCTCCCAGGCATCCGGTGGAATAGCCATAGACTCTTTCCTTCTGTTTGCCATAGAAAGAGTCCCTCAGTACACCGTGGACGTTGACTGCGACGATCCCCTTCCTAACGCCTATCTCGTGGTACCTGCCGAGGTTAAATCACTCTATTGCAGGATTACCAATAACGGGTATGTCGATGTAACATTAAGACTTTTTACAGAGGTTTCCAATGAGTCTTGGATGTTTGGTTACCCAATCAGAATAGACTCAAATAACCCAACAGATCATGATAACTTCGTTGTTACCGACGTAGTGAAGGCCTTGGACACAACTGATGTTTGGTTCAACATCACTATCCCAGATGGGGCTAATGTTCAGGAGATGATGTGGTTCGTTGATATCAATGACGGTACCACCAATTCCACCAAGGCCACCATAGGTCTTCCTGAAGTCAGAGGAATCCCACTATCTGTCCAAGCCGCTTATTCTTGCAAGCTCGAGCCAGAGACATTGGCCTACCCCGATGCTACGATTCTGCCAGGCAATAACGCTACTATACCAATGAAGTTCAAGAATACAGGTAATCAAATCGCGACTTGGAACCTAGGAGCGACATTCGCCGACAATTCTTGGGGGCCTGAGAATGTTGAGTGGTATGATGATGAAGGGCAGATGATAACCAGTCTAGATTTAGCAATCAACGAGGAGTTAGATCTTTTCGCAAAGATTCTGACCCCAAGCGAGATTCCCCCTGGAATCTATCAAATCACCCTAATAGCCAGTGGCAGGGCTCCTGCCCAGTTCATGTCCACGCCCATGATAGAAATAGAGGTCCCAGTTCTCTATGATATCGATCTGATCCCTTTCTCAATTCAATATGATGCTCCCGCTGATGGTGTTTTTAGATCGATAGAGGTGATGCTCGTCAACAATGGTAATTCTGAGGAGGCATTCGACCTCTATTTGGACACAAACTGGAGACTAGGTGCTACTCTCAATACCGATAGAACACTTGGAATAACTCCTTTTGGAGGAGACTCTACATTTTTCCTCATGCTTCCAATGCCCTACGGCCTGGAGCCCGAAACTTATGAGATCAAGATTATTGCAAGAAGTGTTACTGACCCATCTTATGAGGTTTCCAAGAGGGTGTATTTGACGATTCCAGAGACCAACCTAGTGGAGGTAGAGGACCTGAATATGCTCGAAGAGGTTTTCAGGGGCGGGGATGCGCCCCGGACAGTAAATTGGGAAATCATCAACAACGGAAATGTTGACGATGCATTCTACGTCAACTTCGATCATTTACCTGACGTATCTGCCGAGGCCATAAACCTAGTTTCGGACTCAAACGGACTAAGGACCCCCTACATCGAATCAGGAGGGTCATACAATGTCACAGTGACTTACTCATTCGGAGACGATGCATTCGGAGACAGAACGATTTCAATGATTGCGACCAGCAAAGAATCTCAGGCCTCGGATGTCGTAGTCTCTGGGACCGGCAAGGCAGAGTTCCACGTTGGAGACCAAGGATGGATTGAACTTCTGCCTCCAAACGATGTTACCGTTACAGAGGCCGACAACGATTTAGAGCTCACTTTTAGCGTCAAGAATGATCATCCTAGCGATGCCCAGCTAGTTAGAACAGACGTAGATAGAGATTCAGATCTGTTCTTTAACATAGTAAATGCTAGGATAGAACAGGAGGATAGGGACTTCGTTTTGGATGTTAATACCACAAGATTAGTTGTAGTAACCTTGGAAATTACAGAAGAGAACCTCGCCTCTTTGCCTCAGGATTCGATGACCTTCGAACTAACCTTGGATGTGGACTCCGATATAGATAAGATATCTCGGACAGTCATGATTACCCTTGAGAGGCCTGTGCCAATAGAAGACGGCGTTTCTGCGGGAGAGGCAGCTTGGCTTGGAGGTAATATACTGTTCCTGCTAGTTGGAATAGTGGCAATAATGGCGATCCTAGTCGTTGCCATCAGGACAATGAAGACCGCTACAAGCCCCCTTGAGGAGATTTCAACCTTGGATGACTACGAGATGTCGGTCCCTGGTGGAATTCTATCATCCGGATCGCTACCAGAAATGCCCCCTCTCCCCTCTTCTGATGAGGTTGCTAACTCGATGTATGGGGGATCAAGGGAAATTTTCAATCAGCCCCCTCCTCCAATCCACCAGGCCGAGGAAAGCGATGCAAGCGAAGAGGAGGCACCCGATGAAAATCTCGATGTAATACCTCCCCTGCCCGAATCGGGACTGCCAGAGGGCTGGACTATGGAACAGTGGGCTCACTATGGTCAGAGGTGGTTAGACCAGCAGGATGACCAGTGAGTAGAACATACGATGCCCAGTGCGAGCCCTTATGACCCCCCCTCAAGTGGGCAACCCCCAAGAATCAGGAGTTCGGACAGATGTACGGCGGTCAACAACCAATTTTCATATTAAAGGAGGGGACAGAAAGAACTAGCGGCAAGTCTGCACAGAGTAACAACATTGCAGCCGCAAAAGCAGTAGCGGATGCAGTCAGATCAACCCTAGGGCCAAAGGGGATGGACAAAATGCTGGTAGACAGCATGGGAGACGTGGTAATCACGAATGATGGGGCAACAATACTCAAAGAGATGGATATTGAGCACCCAGCCGCAAAGATGATAATTGAAATCGCGAAGACACAGGAACAACATTGCTATGACGGTACAACTAGTGCAGTTGTCATCGCAGGAGAGCTCCTGAAGAGAAGTGAAGACCTCATCGAACAAAACGTTCATCCAACAGTAATTTGTGAAGGATTCAGACTTGCTTCTGAGAAGGCATCAGATCTAATTGAGACCCACGCATTGAAGGTGGATGAGGAAATACTCAAGGAAGTGGCAAAAACGGCACTAACAGGCAAGAGTGCGGGTGCGGTAAAAGAATTTCTAGCTGATATCAGTGTGGCCGCTGTTGTTGCCGTTGCACAGACCGACTCTGAAGGAAACACTGTTGATGTTGATGACATCAAGATTCAGAAAAAGCAGGGTGGATCCATTAGAGACAGTGCCTTAGTTGACGGTATTGTCCTAGACAAAGAAAGAGTCCACAGCGGAATGCCAAAGTCTGTCTCAGGAGCGAGTATCGCCCTGATTAATTCTGCAATCGAGGTCAAAAAAACGGAGGTCGACGCCAAGATACAGATTACCGACCCGAACATGTTGTCACAGTTCTTGGATGAGGAGGAACAGTATCTGAAATCTCTCGTTGAGAAATTCCAGTCAGTGGGGGCGAATACGGTGATCTGCCAGAAGGGAATTGACGACCTGGCACAGCACTACATGTCTAAAGAGGGAATCTTCGCAATTAGAAGAGCAAAGAAAAGCGATATGGAGGCCCTTTCCAAGGCAACAGGAGCTAGAATTGTTACCAATATTGACGACCTATCTTCAGAAGACCTTGGCACAGCATCAAACGTCGAAGAGAGGAAAATCGGAGACTCAGATATGGTGTTCATCGAGGGGTGCCCCCAAGCCAAAAGCGTCTCTGTACTCATCAGAGGGGGAACAGAACACGTTGTGGATGAGATCAAGAGAGCTTTCGATGACGCAGTCGGAGTGGTAGCCGTTGCCCATGAAGACGGGGCTGTTCTTACAGGAGGAGGATCCGTTCTAGCTGCAATAAGCAGGGATCTGAGACTGTATGCCGAGAGAATCGGGGGAAGAGAACAAATGGCGGTTGAAGCCTTTGCGGGAGCTCTGGAGGTAATCCCGAGGACTCTCTCTGAGAATGCAGGATTGGACCCCGTAAACACAATTATTGACCTGAGAAAGGCTCATTCCGAAGGAAAAACCCACTTTGGTGTAAATGTGTATGAAGGAGGTGTCGCTGATATGAGTAAGTCTAGAGTGCTTGAACCGAGCAGAGTAGTCGAACAGGCAATCCAGAGCGCCTCCGAGACTGCAGTAATGATATTGAGAATCGATGACGTAATATCCAGCAGGGGGGTTTCTCCGGGCGGTGCTGACGAATTTGATGGATTGGACATGTGATCAAGCCTTATCGCAATTCCACACCCGTCTTGAGAAGTCCCAAGCATCATATTCAATAATCGGCAACCAGTGCATTCGCCTACCAGTCTATGGCTGGTGGGTGTTTGGATGTCAGAAGAAAGCGTTTCAGTGACAGAAGGTATCGAAGAGTTTCTAAGCTCTGGCGATAGATCCCTTGAGGTTCTATTCGGATCTCAATCGGGAAATGCCGAAGGCTTGGCCGCCAAATTCGCCAAGACCGCCAAGTCATACGGTTTGGAGGGATCGGTCCATGACATGGACGGATTCGACTTCAATTCCTTATCGTCAAAGAAGAGAGTAATCATCGTATGCTCAACATGGGGCGAGGGAGAACAGCCTGACAATGCAGAGGAACTTTGGAAGTTCGCTAACTCTGATGCCGCATCAAGACTAGAGGGAGTACATTTTGCAGTATGCGCTCTTGGAGACACAAGCTACGAGCTATTTTGCGAGTCAGGCAAGGAATGGGATAGCATTTTCGAAAAGCTCGGGGCAACTAGGATAGTCGAAAGGATAGACTGTGATGTTGACTACGACTCTCCTGCATCAGAATGGGCCCTGAAGGCCTTACCTGCCCTCGCAGCAGTGGACAGTTCTGGAAACTTCATTGAGGAAATGGTGGATGGAATAACAGAGTATGCAAGCGGGTCATCCGTTGGCGCAGGAGGAGAAGATGGTTTCGTAGTCCCAACAATCGAGACTGAAGCGATTCAGGTAGAGCTCTCTGTATTCCGATTTGACCCTTCAATGAATTCCACTGGCAGGGACTCATGGGCCTGTTCCTTACCAGGGCACATCTCACTTTTGAGTGCCTTAAGAGCGATTAAGGAAGGTCATGACGGATCCCTCTCATTTAGAGATGGGAATGACGATGACCCCTCGACAGCACTTTCTGTAAATGGCAAACTGGTCTTACCTGGAAGGGTTAGGGTTGATAGCATTGTGTCCTCTAGAGATGGATCCTTCATTCTCCGCATAGACCCCATTCCCGGGTCAGAAGTAATCAGGGATCTGATTGTCGACCATTGGGCTCTAGAAAGGAAACGTGAATCATCCCGGCCATGGATGGTTGCCGCCACCAGGGAGGGGATCCAAACGCCTCAGGGAGTAATAGGCTCCATGGAAGAATCCACGGCCCTGATGATTCACTCCTTAGCAGATTATGACAGCGCTCCCCTATTGCATTCCAGCTCAGACGCGGTCCCATATGCCAATGGATTCCTAGGCCCGGCTGTCTTGGCCAGTGCCTGGGCCAGGAGAAATGATCCAAGAACCGCCCCCGAGAGAGTAGCTGAGATTGATGGCATAATCGGCTCAGAGAACGGAATTAAGGCAGAGACTGATTTATCTCCAATTTTCCGTAGAGGTGGATATCCAAAATCTGTATCCGAGGGACTACTTGAGGCAAGAACAAAAGCGATAGAAAACGACGCTTTCAACGGTAAGTTGGGCAAGCATGTATGGTGGTACTGCTGGACCGTCAAAAGCAGTGGTAAGGTAAATGACACGGTCCTTTACAGACAGGTGCTAGGACCAATAGGGCTACTTGGGAACCTCTTTTCAGGAGTTACAGCAAGGATGATGTTAGGATTTACTAGGACCGGTGGCAATGTCCTGAACAGCTTGCTGGGGATGGTTGCTCCTCCTGCAGGAGTCGGGAAAATGCCAAGACAATTCAACTCCTCCGTTTCAAATCATCATGAGGTCGTAGCTATTTTCAATGAAATGGATGGTAGATTCTAATGCCCTTGAAGTATGCCTACCATCCCGGAAATGCAGCTCATAGCGGATCTCCGGAAGTATCGGATACGATGGAGGCGGTAGCTAGAAATTTAGGCCTTGAGCTCACATATCTGGACGGAGCAACATCTTGTGGAGCTGGCATAATTAAGCAAGCAAACCAACGTCTTCAATTAGCCTTGAACGCAAGGACGTTTGCCATGGCCGAAGCCCATGGCCTCAATATCATCACTCCGTGCGCAGCAACAGCAGGTAATCTAAAACAAGATCTGGAGAAGCTACGCTCAGACCCGATACTAATGAAGGAAATCAATGACGTCCTAGCAAAGACATGTGGCATGCATTTCTCAGGAGAGACTGACGTCCACCATCTACTTCACGTGATTGTCGACGAGATAGGGCTTGATAAAATCGAGAAACTAGCGGTCAACAAGTTCGATTTCAGGGTAGCTGGATATTACAGCCCATACATCCAGATGGAAGGAGCATGTGGCGACGACAGTGTCAATGATCCCAACTATTTTGAGCGGCTCATAGATGCACTTGGTGGGGCTCCGATAAACTGGGAGGGAAGAGTTCTGAGTGTAGGTGCGCCGGGAATATTCTCCGAGGAGCCGACTGTACTTAGGCAATCAGCAGCGGTAATCTCGGAGGCCAAGGAGGAGGGTGCAGAAATAATCGTCAGTGCATGTAACCTCTCCCATTCAATAATGGACATATACCAAGGAAAGGCATCAAGGGCCACAGGAATCTCAACAAATATGCCCATTATTCACCTAACTGAGCTCCTGTCATTTGCATTTGGTAATCACAACACTAGATTCGCCCAGCTCAGAACCAGAATAGCAGTTATCGGCGACTAGTTAGTTCTGAAAATCTTCTAATCCATATTGGCCCCTAGGCCTTATCGACTCGGAAGGCAAGCTTCCAGATTTCACGACACTATTCTCAGAGATAGTTTTGTCTGCCTCGGATATGGATCTTCGTCGCTCTTCTCTCTGGGACTTGACAAAATCTACAGAATCAATCACAATCCCTTCTGAAACAACACTAAATCCTGTTAGATTCGAAAGATCTGAGTGATGTGTCCTCGGCAGGCTTCTACTCACTCTATGGACAGCTCTCAGCATATTTTCCTCCCTCCTTAAAGCCGCGGCTTTGGCCCCTTCATCCCTAGTTCCCTCGGCAATCAGTACAATTACTTCTCCAAGCCTCTTCCTTCCAGTCCTTCCTCTTCTCTGAATTGTCCTGATTTCACTAGACACTGGCTCATAGAAAATCACAAGATCCGCGGATGGGATGTCCAATCCCTCTTCTCCAATCGATGTGGCAAGAAGGACATTAGCATTCCCATTTCTGAATTCATCAAGCCTCCTTACCTGCTCCCTACCCGAAAGCCCCTTCCTACTGCCTCTCGATGATTGTCCTACAAAGCGAATGGGGGTGATTCCCTTAAGCCCCTCCAGGGAGGCCTCAAGAGAGGCGATTGTATCTCTGTAATTGGCGAATACGATTATTCTACTCTTGGAGTCCCTCTTTATCCTCTCTCGTACCATCCTCCTCACTGCACCAATTTTGGAGTGAATTTCATCCATCTCCGCGAGATTGGTCCTAAGCTCTCTGATTCTAATGTCCCTGAGAAAGTCTCTTACAGTTTTTTTACTACCGCTCTCTTCATCCTCAAGCCTGTCTAGATACTCCCTTGAGGCAGAAACTCCTTGGCTCATCAAGCAATTAATTAGGTGATGCAATCTCATGGCCACGGCAATCTGAGATACAGACTGATATCCACTAGCCTCACCCCTACCAATAGCCGATTTGGCTCTATCCATAGCGTTAGATAGGCCTGAGAAATTTATCATCCCGGGCATCACATATCTTCCAAGCCTTCTTTCCCTGTCAACAATCCCTTGTTGCCAAATTTTGAAAGGTTCCGACAGGCGAATCATCTCTTCAGGAACTATTACTGTTATCTCTCTGACTTCCAGCTCTGAGAGATATCCGCTCAGCATCTCTTCTCCTGAGTTTCTGATATGTATCCTCAAGGCCCCTGTCCTGCTACATATTTCCCTGACAGTCTCAGGCCTGTGGCCGGGGCTAGCCGTAACCCCAAGGACGTGTGGATCCAAATTTTCTGAGATATATTTGTCACAAACCTGGGCCATCGCATGGTCCCCAGTACAGTGATGAGCTTCATCCACTACAAGAACAGAAAAATCAGAAAGATCCACCACTCCATTATTCGCATCATTCACCACGACCTTCGGGGTCGCAACGACCAGCCTCGCCCCATTCCACTTCTCGACTCTTTTGGCAGGGGGGATCTGTCCAGTTACCGAAACAATCCCATCGTCTAGATTTAGCACTTCTCTAAGTGATCTGATATGTTGCTCGACCAAGCCTACAGTTGGAGCGATCATAATCGCCTTACCCCCTCTTGACAATTTTTCCGAAATCATCATCCAAATCACCGCTGTCTTTCCCGCGGCTGTCGGCATCACTAGGAGCATCGAGCTATTTAGCGCCTCATCAACGGCCTCAAGTTGATATGCACGAGCTTCGACAATGCCGTCATTGAGCATATCATGACTGACATGGGGTGACACGGATGCTTCCATTATTGCAAGGGTTGAAAATGCTTTCATTGCAATCTATCGAATAATACTCAAGAATCTAGCTTCCCGATTCGTTCATATAGGGTATGTTTGTCGGAAGCTCGCTCACTACGTGAGGTACCAGACACCCGAAGGCACTGCAAAAGCATCCTCAAATCCAGCCGACCACTCGGAAAGCTGGCCTGGTGTCACGGTATCTCCATGACGTGGTTAGCCCGGAAAAAGGCCGTTTACGGCTATTTTCCGGTATATTTGCAAGGAGGACTTGAATGGCCGACAAGAGTAGACCCCGCCGAGGTAGCATGGGCTTTAGCCCTCGCAAGAGGGCACTCAGGAAATTTGGAAGAATCCAAGCATGGCCAGAAAACATCGACTCAGATGTTAGAGTACTAGGATTCGCCGGCTGGAAAGCGGGAATGACGCATGTACTAATGAGGGACACCAATCCAAACTCAACATCAGCAGGCCAAGAGATCAGGAAGGCTGTTACCGTTGTCGAGGCTCCTCCCATGAAGGTATTAGCTGTCAGGGGATATAGGATGACTCCCTATGGTATGCAAACTGCCGGCGAGGTATGGGCCGATTTGTCAGAGGCAAGCCCAGATGGATTGATGCCCAGGCTAGCAAATCAGACTAGGGGGGAGAGAGACGCTGAACAAGGGAGGAAGCCTGCCAAGAGAGGTGGCAGAATACCTAACAGGGCAGGCTCTGCAGAAGGTGCCCTTGAGTCTCTAAAGGAACAAGAACTCTGTGAGATCAGGCTTATCGTAGCTACTCAGCCATCAATGGTAAAGAGCATACCCGGTAAAACTCCAGAAATCATGGAGGTAGGATTGACGGGCAATGACAATATCGCAAAGCTCGAATGGGCGTCAGAGAGACTCGGTGGAGAAATCGACGTTTCTGACGTTTGGCATGCAGGTCAGGATGTCGATGTAGTTGGAGTCACAAAGGGCAAAGGATGGCAGGGCGCTGTTAAGAGATGGGGAGTTAAGATTCTCAGTCACAAAAACAGTAAGAGAAGAAGGCAGGCAGGTAACTTAGGGGACTTCGGAACGGGATACGTAAGGAAAACTGTGCCCCAGGCCGGCCAGATGGGATATCACCAAAGGACAGAACTCAACAAGAGAATTTTGAGAATTTCAAATCCAGGAGAATCTGAAATAACTCCAGCTGGCGGATTCTTGAATTACGGAGAAGTAAACAATCCTTACATTCTATTCCAGGGGAGTCTTCCAGGGCCGTCTAAGAGAATGCTTAGATTCCGTGACCCAATAAGGCCTCGCGAAGAGAAGCCAGAGGTCGTTTTAACATACGTTAGTACATCAAGTAAGCAGGGGGTCTAGAATTGAAGGTCAAGGCATACAACCTAGTTAATTCCGTTGAACAGGAAGAGCTTGATGCTGGGCTACTAGCCGAATCCTTCAGCGTTGAGGCAAAGCAAGGAAAGGCCATCACACTTCCAGACTCATTCTCCACCGAAGTCAGGACAGATCTAATTCGCTCAGCGGTTCACTCATCCAGAGCAAACCGCCGTCAGCCCTATGGTCACAGAGAGCACAACGGCAAGAAGTCCCCTCAACCTGGAATGAAACACTCTGTAGAGTGGTGGGGCAAGGGAAGAGGAGTTGCCAGAATCATGAGGAAGACTGGCCAGAGGACAGGTGCACAGAACCCTCACACCCGCGGGGGCCGACGCGCACACGGGCCAAAGGTAGACAAGGACTGGTCCCAGAAGCTCAACTCCAAGCAGAGAGCAGCGGCCAGAGACTCTGCGATTGCGGCCACGGCCGATCCAACAATGGTTTCCGCAAGAGGACATAAATTCACTGAAGGTACAAACTTCCCAATAGTTATTGACAACTATGTCGAGTCCAGGGCTGGATCCGACGAGAAATATGACATTGAATCATTGCCTCTTCAATATTCAACGAGGAAGTTCGTCGCAATCATGGAAGGTATTGGACTCGGAGAAGACCTTGTCAGAGCCAAGAGTGGAAAATCCATCCGTGCAGGAAAAGGAACCATGAGGGGAAGAAAAACAAGGACTCCTAAGTCGGTTCTTCTGGTCGTATCAAGCAAGGAAGGGCTCCACAAGGCCGCCTCCAACGTACCGGGGGTGGACGTCGTCATCGCCAAAGATCTGTGCGCTGAGGACCTCGCACCAGGCGGAGATCCTGGCAGGCTAACTGTTTGGACGAAATCAGCAATTGAGGCAATGAGGTGAAAATATGAATGATCCATTTGACATTATAGTTATGCCATGGATTACTGAGAAAACTCTGGAGGCAAGGAGAATATCAGATCCAGACATAGGATTCCTCCAAAACAACAACAGAATAGAATTCATTGTGCACAGAGATGCAACCAAGGCCCAAATAAAAAGAGCCGTGGAGGAATTGTTCGAAGTCAAGGTAGCTAAGGTGAACACTAGAATTACCATTACCGGCAAGCATGCCTCCGTACGACTTGCCGAGGGATATGATGCAGAGGAGGCAGCACTCAAGCTGGGTGCTTTCTGATGAGGTGATATTATGGGTAAGAGAACACGTTCACAACGAAGGGGCTCTAGCCCTAAGAATAGGGTATCTAGTCACAGGTTCCCAGCCGCCAATAATCTGCCAAGAGTCAAAGATGAAATCGGGCATGTGGTAGGCTTGGTTCACAGCCCGGCACATACTGCTCCATTGGCGAAAATCAAGTTTGAGGATGGCACAGAGGGGCACATGGCTGCTCCTGAGGGAATTTCCATAGGTCAACCAGTATCATTCGGAGAAAATGTTGACCTCAAGCCTGGTAATGTCACAATTCTTGGAAGTATTCCCGAGGGGACTCCTGTATCGAATGTGGAGTCAAGGCCGGGGGATGGCGGAAAATTCGCTAGGTCTGGAGGAAATTCAGCTACTGTAGAAAGCAGAGTTGGAGACAAGGTAAGGGTCAGGCTACCTAGTGGCAGGATCAAGGAGCTATTGGCTACCTGCAGAGCTACCATAGGTGTTCTGGGAGGCCATGGCAGGACTGAGAAGCCACTCATGAAGGCCGGTGCAGCGCATTACAGGGCCAAGGCCAGAGGAAAGCTCTACCCAACTGTATCTGGAGTAGCTATGAACCCGGTCGATCACCCGCACGGTGGAGGAAACCATCAGGCTGTCCATGGACCAAACTCCGTTAGTAGAAACACCCCTCCAGGAAAGAAGGTCGGGAACATCGCCCCACGCAGAACCGGTCGTGGAAGGGTAAGGCAACAGGAGGTCGAGTAGTTTGGCACGTCGTTCAAAGAAGGCGTTCAGGTCCCCTAAGCTTGCCAGAAGGCAGGCTAGGAAGAGGAGATCGAAGATTAGCGAGAGAAGGAAGAAAGAATTCCTTTGGAGGGGATACACCCTCGATCAGCTTCTCGAGATGCCACTTATGCCACCAGAGGACGACTTTGAGGCCATCAGTATCGCATCATTGATGCCTTCTCGCGCCAAGAGATCAATAGTTAGGATGTACGAGGGTTTGAATCCGGAATCCGAAAAGCTGCTCGAGAAGATTCGTTCCAGTGATGGAAACAGGGTAATCAAGACACACTGCCGAGGGCTGTACGTACTTCCAGAAATGGTAGGCAAGACAATCGGAGTTCACAATGGAAGAGAGTTTGTCAACGTAGAGGTGGTCCCAGAGATGATAGGGCACTCTCTGGGTGAGTTCGCAATTACCAGAAAGTCGGTAACTCACACTGGTCCTGGAGTGGGTGCAACCAGATCCTCGACCCATGTGGCATTGAAGTAGGTGAAATTATGAGTAGGAGAACAGGTAATTCGCAGAGCGGATACACCCAGCTCCTAGAGGGCTCCAATCTAGTTACAGCAAGGGCCGTGAATATCGATGTCCATCACAAACACTGCTATCACATAGCCAAGGCCCTACGTGGGATGAATGCGGCCTCTGCAATATCTTACCTAGAGGATGTAATGGACAAGAAGAGAGCAGTTCCGTATGTCAGAAGGTCCCGAAGAGGAAGGGGCGGAAATACCATGGCTGGTCACAGGAAAGGAAAAATGGGACCAGGAAAGTATCCAAATAAGGCCTCAAGGGAGTTCATAAAGCTAATCAACAGTGCCATGGAAAATGCAAGGCAAAGATTCGATACCATTGATCCGGAGGATATGACAATCACACATCTAGCTGCTCACAGGGGACAGATAGCTAGGCATTGGAGGCCAAGGGCCCAGGGCCGAGCAACCCCTAAGAATCACTACCAAGTAAATCTGGAAATTTTCCTCGAGTACTTCGGGGATGAGGACGAGGAGGATGATTTCTGATGTCACAGAATACAGTTAGAACTTTCATTCACAGGAATGTAGAGAGGCAACTAGTCAGAGAATATCTACTCAGGGAGACAGAGAGAGCAGGTTTCGGAGGCCTTCAATTTCAGAGGACTCCTGAGGGAACAAAGGTCACACTACAGGCCGAGCAAGTAGGGCGAGTTATCGGAAGGAAAGGAAAAGTCATACGTGAGCTTGAGACAAGATTGAGGGACGACTTCAAACTCCAAGATCCCAAGCTAGAAGTTGAGGAAATTTCGGAACCACGTCTTAACGCGCAGGTTATGGCCAGTAGGATGGCAAGCTCCCTAGAGAGGGGCTGGTTTTTCCGTAGAGCCGGTCATAGCACAGCACAAAGTATCATGGATGCAGGAGCCAGAGGTTGCTTGGTTACTCTGAGCGGTAAGATTACTGGTGCCAGGCACAGGGTCGAAAAGTTCCAGCAAGGCCACATTAAGTTCTGTGGCGAAACCGCTCTTGAGTTCATGGACGTGGGGTACTCCGTGGCCGTAAAGAAACTCGGTACAGTCGGGTGCTCGGTCAGAATAATGAGGCCGGGAGTAAAGCTTCCACACGAAGTTACAATCATGGATAGACATGAAGTTGGGCTTCCTCCCTTAGAGGAAGTTGCCTACATCATTCCAGAAGATGAGGAACCATCAGAAATTACTAACGAATCGGCACCCGATGCCGAGGAAGTAATCGACTCGGCCCTAGAAAAGATGGCTGAGATCGAATCCGACTCTAAACAGGAGGAAGAGTGAATGTCGCACATCAGCCCAAGGGATATCGAGACCATGAGCTCCGAGCAGCTTCACAGGACTCTGGACGACCTAAAGGACGAGCTACTGCAACTCCGCGCACAACAAGCTCTGGGCGGATCCTCATCAAACTCTGGTTCATACAAGCAGACTCGCAGGAGCATCGCGAGAATCCTGACAAAGATCAATCAAAACTCAAAGGGGGGTGAGTAGATATCTGGGATATGCAATACATGTGGTCTGCCACAGGAAGTTTGCATCTGCCAAGAAATTGCCAAGGAGCAACAGAAAGCGGTAATTTCTGTAGTTCGGAGACGCTATGGGAAAATGGTGACAACTGTGGAGGGAATAGAGGACTCGGCTATAGATTTGGGCCAGCTTGCGAAGATCCTGAAGGGGGCTTGCGCAAGTGGAGGCACCGTGAAGGGACGAGTAATAGAGCTTCAAGGAGATCACAAGAAGAAGGTCGCAAAGGTTCTGGAGCAGAATGGATACAAGGTGGAGGTAAGATGATGTCAAGTATGATCAATTTGCCTTGGATTTCTCATAATCTTACCGTGCTCGACTCAAATGACCCTTCATTGGTCGGCGTCTCAGGCACTGTCGTCAATGAAACAAAGAGGACAATTATCGTACGCACAGAATCACGTGAGATTTCTCTGGCAAAGGACGTAATCACATTCGCAATAGATTCAGGGGATCCAATCATTGGTTCCCGAGTCACTCAGAGAGCAGAGGAAAGAATCGGTAGGAGGTACTAAGATGGCTGAAATCAGAGATATTGGAGTCGATGTGGCAGCACCAACCGGAGATTGGGATGGTGACGCAAACTGTCCTTTCTATGGTAGCCTAAGGCTCAGAGGCCAGATAATCGAAGGTCAGGTATCCACTACTGGAATGTCCGGCTCAATCGTCGTAGAGAGGGAGATTACTAGGTACATGAAAAAGTACGAGAGATACGAGAAGAGAACTCGAAGATATTCAGCTCATCTACCATCCTGCATCGGCGGAGTCGAAGTAGGAGATAGAGTCAGAATCATGGAATGCAGACCACTATCTAAGACTGTGAATTTTTGTGTAATCGAGAAGGAGGCAGAGGAATGAAGGGCATACCAGGCAGAGTTACTAAGGCGCTTCCATCGCAAGCCAAGCTAGATTGCGCGGACAATACTGGCGCGAAAGTGGTGCAGTTAATCACCGTACTAAACAAAGGAGGGGTTGCCAGGAGATATCCTGCCGCAGGCGTCGGTGATATGACAAAGGTCACTGTGAAGAGGGGAACTCCCGAAACTCGTAGGCAAATGTACAATGCTGTTGTCATCAGACAATCTAGACCATTCAGAAGAGTGGATGGCACATGGGTCCAATTTGAGGATAATGCGTGTGTCATTACCAATGACCGTGGAGAGGTTCAGGGTTCAGACATCAAGGGCCCGGTAAGCAGGGAAGCCGCAGAGAGGTGGCCTAGAATCGCTGCTACAGCAAAGCAGATCGTATAGGGGTGAGAAGATGACAAGAAGCAGTAAAGCGAGCAAGCAACGCCTAAGTCAGGCTGACGCCCCAACCCACGTCAAGAGAAAGAGGATGAGAGCTAGGCTAGTTTCCGATGACCCCGATCTGATTAATATCAGAACAGTCACCGTGAGGACTGGTGATGAAGTCGAAGTCGTCAGGGGAGATTTTGGACATCCAAACAGCGCAAAATCAGACACTAAGGGCAAGAGATTGGGTCAGCCCAGAGGTAGGGCTGGAATAGTCGGCAAGGTGGCAAGAGTTGATACCGGAAGCGGAATGATTTTCGTTGACGGGCTCACAATCTCAACCGCTGACGGAAAGGAAGAAGCAATCCCGATTAACCCCTCTAACGTAATAGTCACTAAATTATTCGAGGGCGACACACTGCGACTCAAGAGACTCATCGAGAGGACCAAGGGAGGAGATTCAGAATGAGCAGTAGCCACATGAAGAGATTAACCATGCCTAGGAGCTGGCCCCTTCCCAGGAAGTCCTCAGTCTGGATTCAGAAGCCCAATCCGTGCGGCCATCCCTTGGAGAGATGCATGCCTCTTGGAGTCATATTAAGGGACGTTCTAGGAGTTGCTCAAAATAGGAGAGAGGCAAAGAAGATCGCACACTCAAGGCAAATCAAGGTCGATGGTGAACTCGAAACTGATACCGGAAGGGGAGTCGGCCTGATGGACGTTTTGACGGTTGGGGAGAACAATTATCGTTGTATCCTAGATACTAATGGTAAGCTGAGGTACAGGCCAATCTCGGCCAAAGACGCTTCCACCAAATTTTGCCGCGTAACAGGAAAGACCACAATAAAGGGAGGCAAGACACAACTCCATCTTCACGATGGCAGGAATATCATTTTCGAGGAGAACCCAGAGTATCGAACAGGAGACTCAGTAGTCATATCCCTCCCCGGACAAGAAATAAAATCCCATTACAAGTTCGAGAAAGGATCCCTAGCATATCTAACCGGTGGAAATCACATTGGCGAGATGGCTACTGTGAAGGGACGCGAAATCAAGAGATCATCAAAGGCAAACGAAGTCCAGTTCGATGAATTCGGAACCATCGCGGACTATGTTTTTGTCGTGTCCAGTGAATCTGATTTGCCCAAGGAGGACCTATCATGAATCAGTCAATGAATCCCATGAGGGCGCCTCGTATCACCAAGGTATCTGTAAACATAGGTGTCGGCGAGGGAGGGCAGAGGCTGCAGCTTGCAGAGAAGGCTCTAGAGATGGTTACTGGAATGACTCCTGTAAGGACCCTCGCTACCAGCACAAATAGGGATCTCGGTACTAGGAAAGGAGCCCCAATTGGGTGTAAGGTAACCATTAGAGATAATGAAACAATCAATGCATTCTTGAAGGATGCTTTTTGGGTTCGCCAACACACGCTCCCTTCATACAACTTCGATGCTTCTGGTAACTTGTCATTCGGAATTACCGACTACACTGATTTTCCTGGCCAGAAATACGATCCAGACATTGGAATCTTCGGAATGGATGTCAATGTGGTTCTGGAAAGGCCGGGGCATAGGGTTTCCAGAAGGAGAAAGCAGTCCAGAAGAGTTTCAGCCAGCCATCGAGTTGGGCCTGATGAATCTAGGGCATGGTTCTCAAAGAGCTACAACTTGAAGATTGTTGGATATGGGGAGGAAGCTGAAGATGAAGATGATGAAATCGATGTCCCCGTTGATGAACTTCCGGACAACATCAAGCAGGCGGTTGAATCCGCTGTACCCGGTGGCAAAATAACAGAAGCTGAGCTTGAGATGGAAGACGGCCAGCAAATCTATGAGGTCACTGTCGAGAAAGATGGAAAGGAGTTTGAGGTTGAAGTTTCCAAGGACGGAGAAGTATTGGAAATAGAGCTTGAGGAAGAGGAGGAGTGATTAAGATGGCAAAAGATCACGGCGAGAGAATCGGTAGATCAGTCGGTTGCAGGCGTTGCGGTAGAAAAAGGGGCATGATCAGGCGCCATGGCCTCAGACTCTGCAGGCAGTGCTTCAGAGACACAGCTCCGGAAATAGGATTCAAGAAGTATTCATGAGGTGAAAAAATGCAGTACGACCCACTAAGCGATGCCTTCACACGCATTTTCAATGCGGAGCAAGCAGGACACTACGAGGTTTCGGTGAAACCAGCAAGCAAACTACTAGGACAGATGTTGCAAATAATGCAGAAGTCTGGATACGTCGGAGAGTTCGAGAGAATCGAAGACGGAAGAGCAGGATCATTCAGAGTTGAACTCATAGGAGCCATAAACAGATGTGGCGTAATCAAGCCACGTTACTCAGTCAAGAGGGCGGATTTCGATAAATGGGAGTCAAGATACCTTCCAGCAAGAGATTTCGGACTTCTAATCGTAACAACAAATCAAGGAATCATGGATCACTATGCGGCTAAGAAGGAGCGTGTCGGAGGACGTCTCCTAGCGTATATCTTTTAAGGAGTTGAGAGAAATGCCGAAGTTAGACCAAATAGCCCATGAGATCGATATATCCGATGACTCCAGTGTCAACATTGATGGGCATGATGTGACAATTTCTAACGGTGCCAAAACAGTTTCCCGCGAGTTCAGGCACCCCAAGGTCACAGTAAGGAATTCACAGAATGGAATAGAGGTCTTCTGCAACCTTCCAAGAAGGGCAGATAAGGCGATAGCAGGAACCTGGGCAGCCCATTTGAGAAATATGGTAAGAGGCGTTGAAGAAGGATTCGAGTACAAGCTTCAAGCGGTGTACAGTCACTTCCCTATGACTCTGAAGGTCGAGGGTGACAGAATGGTGATCACCAATCTGTTCGGCGAGAAGGTCCCAAGGGTCGCAAAACTCCCCTGGTCTCCTTCAGAGGTCGAAGTAAAGGTACAGAACAAGACCGATGTCACAGTTAGCGGAGTAGATAGGGAGAAAGTTGGTCAGACCGCTGCCAACATCGAAAGATCCTGTAGAATCAAAAAGAGAGACAGAAGGGTCTTCCAAGATGGCATATACATAGTTTCCAAGGGGGCATAGAGTTGACAGATGAATATGAAACAATGACAGTTCCTGAACTAAAGGACCTACTCAGGGAGAGGGGATTGAAGGTCGGCGGAAACAAGTCAGAACTTATCGCTAGGCTCCAAGATAATGAAGATTCAGATGACACTGAGTCAACTCCCGTCGTAAGCGACGCAGAAGTTGAGGAGTTTGACGATGACTTCGACGATGAGTTCGACGAGGACGATGACTTCTTCGAGGACGATGACTGGGACAATATCCACACAGCACGCCAGAAACCTGTTCTGGACGAAGAGACGGCCAAGGCGCTAGCATTCAGGGCCCAGCAGAAAAAGAAGCAGCCCGCCTTCCGAAGGCAGGAGTGGTACAGGTACAAGAGACTCTCCAGATCTAGCTGGAGGAAGCCGAACGGACTTCAGTCTAAAATGAGACTAAACAGAAAATATAGGCCTCCAATGGTCCGAATAGGATATCGAAAGATATCATCCGCAAGGGGACTTCACCCATCCGGTTTTGAGGAAGTCCTCGTCCACAATCTAAATGATCTAGAGGGCTTGGATCCGGAGACACAGGCTGTCAGAATTGGAGCTAGAGTTGGCAACAGAAAGAGGCTCGACATTCATGATAAGGCTAATTCCCTAGGAATAAGGGTACTCAACCGAAGAAAAATCGTCAGAAAGGGGGACCTCTGAATGATTATCACCAACCAGAGGAGAATGGCGGCTGCAATATTGTCGCAAAAGGAAGGAAGGCCTGTTGGCGTGCATAGAGTATGGATAGATCCAGATTACCTGGATGAGGTTATCTCCGCAGTGCAAAAGGACGATGTTCGAAGATTGATTGAGGACGGAGTAATCAAGGCCAGACCGATCAAGGGAACAAGCAGGTCCAGGGCTAGGAAGGCCGCGCAACAGAGGGCGAAGGGAAGGAGAAAGGGACATGGTTCCAGAAAGGGGAGCTCCAATGCCAGAGCCCCGAAGAAGGAGAGATGGATGAGGCTAATCAGATCACAGAGGAGGGAGCTCAAGGAATTCCGGGAGGATGGGACTTTAACTAGGACTCAGTATAGGTACTACTACAGGAAAGCCAAAGGTGGATCATACCGATCAATAGCACACATGAGGTCCAATATGGAAATCGACGGGATAGAGATTGGAGGTGAGAACTGATGGCACACGGTAAGAGTCAGAGGCTTAGGCCAAAGCGTAGACGTCTAGGAAAGACAGACTATCATAGAAGGATGCGACTACTTAGAAGCGGTGCTCCAAGGGCCGTGGTCAGGGTATCGAACACACAGGTTACCTGCCAATTGATTTCATACAACCCTGAGGGAGATAGTGTAGTCGAGTCAGTTAATGGAAAATCATTGGTCGACTCCTACTCATGGCCCTCCGATTCATCTAAGAAATCCGTTCCTGCGTGTTACTTGGCTGGATATGCACTTGGAAAGAAGGCAATTACTTCCGGCAACTCGTCAGCTGTCTTGGATATTGGCTTAGCGGCCTCCTCATCCGGGAGCAGAGTCTTCGCTGCACTCAAAGGAATGGTCGATGCCGGTCTAGAAGTTCCACATGGAGAATCAGTACTTCCAACTGAAGAGAGGGTAAAGGGAGAGCACATTGACGACTCGCAAGCTTCCGCCGTGGAAGCATCAATTCAAGCTATTGAGGAGGCGCACAAATGAGTGAAGAACAAACCCAAGAAACAGAGTCCACAGAGGAAATCACTCTCGCCCCAGGATTAGCCAAGGCCCTTCAAACCGTTGAGGATAACTCTGGCGACAGGGGCAGGAGGAGAGGTGGCCCTGATCCACTAGCTTCTCTCAGGACATGGCAGCCCAGAACAAGACTCGGCAGGATGGTCATGAACGGACAAATTCTCACATACGAAGAGGCCTTATCTTCTGGTCTCCCGATAAGGGAGGTTGAAATCGTCGATGCACTCCTACCGGATGTGACCGATGATGTATTGGCAGTAAACATGATTCAGAGAATGACCGACTCAGGAAGAAGGGTCAGGTTCAACGTGTTATGTGTTGTAGGAAACGGCGACGGATACGTCGGACTATCAGTCTGCAAAGGAAAGGAAGTCGCAAGCACTATCAGAAAGGCCATCGACAAGGCAAAACTAAACATGATACCAGTTATGAGAGGGAATGGCTCATGGGAATCCTCAGAAGGGCCTGGAACTAGTGTCCCATTCACGGTCACGGGAAGATCCGGATCAACAAGAATTACTTTGATGCCTGCTCCTGCTGGCAAGGGTCTTGTTATAGGGGACTACGGACGAAGGGTGCTCACTCTTGCCGGAGTCACCGATGTTTGGTCACGATCATCCGGCCAAACCAGGACGACGATAAACTTCGCCAAGGCCACATTCAATGCTCTAGTTGAGCTCAATAAGACCAGATTAACCGACGGAGACCACAGGAGACTCAGCATTATCAAAGGGAGGGAATTGAGTTGAGCTATCTAGTAATCAGAGCTAGGAGTGACCGCGGTGTCACCAGAAAGATACGTGAAACCATGTCGATGCTAAATCTAACCAGGGTAAACCATGCGACAATTGTAATGGATAATCCTTCATACAGGGGAATGCTACAGAAGTCCAAGGATTACATCACCTGGGGAGAGGTGGATGCTAAGACAATCGAGAAGCTAATCAAAGAGAGAGGCAGGATGTCCGGGGATAAGCCAGTAACCGACGCCGTCATCAAAGAATCCAGTAACTTTTCAGGAATCAAACAACTCTCGGAGGCAATTGCCTCGGGAGACGCATCCATGAAGGATGTAGAGGGAATGAAGCCTATTTTCAGGCTCCATCCTCCTAGGGGAAGCAAAGGCTGGGGTGGCATCAAGAGGTCATACAAAGTTGGCGGGGCACTAGGTTTCAGAGGAGAAGCAATCAGCGATCTCGCTGATAGGATGATGTGAGGTGATTAGATGGTATCTAGAACGAACAAATTCCGTGGAAGAAGCAGGTATCATGGCCGTGGTAAGAAGGCCGGCAGAGGAGCTGGAAAGAGAGGAGGCAGAGGTAGGGCTGGTATCGGAAAACACAAGGTAATGTTCCGTAACAAGTATCTGCCAGGGCACTGGGGTATGCATGGATTCAACAGGCACCCTAGCCTAAGAAAAGTCAACATCTCCATCAATGTCAGCGAGTTATCCCAAATATCAGATGGAGACGAGATAAACCTCACGGAGTTGGGCTATGACAAACTACTGGGGAAGGGGCCCATTTCTAGATCACTCAAGATTACCGTGAGGGAGGCCAGCCCCAGAGCTATAGCAAAAGTCGAAGCAGCTGGTGGCTCAGTTTCGACCGAATCAGAAGAAGATGGCGAAGATTGGGGAGAATGGGAAGAGGAGTGAACTCCTAGGTAGGCGATAGCATGGTCGAAAGGCGAGTCTCTTATCCATGGCTCCTAATTATAGCGGGCCTATATTGGGGTGGCTTGTTTTACTGGCTTCAAGATGACCTGCTCAATGCCACAGGAGAAGTTCAGACACGTGCACTCCAAATGTACGTCATTTCATTCATTTACGTCGGTTTTGTGGTATGGGGGACAATCACCGACCTCCCAGATTCAATCAAAGAGATGCCATTCGGTAAGGCCACCAAACCTTCCATATGGCTTCTGTTCGTCCTAAGCCTAGCATGGTGGGGGTGGGTCGATCCGGCCACTGTTGGATTTCTACTGGTAGGAGTTGCACTACTGGGCTTCGGGGCCGGACTTGGAATATCTGTCTCTTTGTATACTGGAAGCGAATCAAGTCGCCTTTACGCACTCTCGAGGCTGGTCGATGTTTATCCTAGCATAACCAAACCAGAGGGCCATGTCAGGTTCAATCAGAAGCTATGGACCACCACACTAGTACTAATCATCTACTTCATGATGACCAACGTCATGATCTATGGTCTTTCAGATTCTACGCTTGACATATTCTCTTCATTCAGGTCCATCATGGCAGGAGCCTCCGGTTCAATCATGCATCTAGGAATCGGCCCAATAGTCACCGGATCTATCATAATGCAACTATTTGCAGGAGCAAAGATAATTCAATTGGACCTTCAAGATTCAGCAGACAAACAACTGTATCAAGGAATTCAGAAACTTCTGGTTCTGTTCATGATTCCTGTTGAGTCCATACCACAGGTCTATGGATTCTTGGACCCACATGAGACGCTGATCTATGATTATGGGGTGGGTTGGGCAAATGTCGTTATTGTCTCACAACTATTTCTAGGGTCATACCTAGTCTTCTTGCTGGATGAGTTGGTGAGCAAGTGGGGAATAGGATCGGGAATCTCACTTTTCATCGCGGCTGGAGTGGCACAGTCAACATTTGTAGGTACACTCTCCCCACTTCCTGTTAGCCAGGATTTCCCGATGTCACTGGATAATCCTCCCTCAGGCACTCTACCAATGATTTTCTACACCCTCAGAACCGCGACAAATTCTCAATTGGTTTCAGACAATGGGTTTGAGCTGATATTACTTGAACATGCAAATCCTATCGCTGCACTAGTTTCATCAATTATTGTATTCCTTGTAGTTGCATATGCGGAATCCAGTAAACTCGAATTGCCACTTACTCATGGTAAGGTAAGGGGCCACAGAGGGCAATATCCCATCCGATTAGTTTACGCTAGTAACATTCCAGTTATCCTGATGGCCGCACTTCTGGCAAACATCAACATGTTTACTCTTCTGTTCTGGAGCCACCCAACCCTGTCCACTGTGCCGATATTAGGTAGAAACGGGTGGGGGTCCAGAGCACACTGGTTTGGGTCTTATGAAGTGGGTGCTACCACTCCATCAGATGGTTTTGCATGGTATTCATCGATGGTAAATGGAGTAGGGGACTGGCTCCTTCCACTCCTAAACCAGACAGGTGACGCTTACGGCCACAGCCTTACCCAAATTATGATTCACGTGGTCACATATGTCTTTGTGATGACCGCCGGATCGACAATTTTTGCCAAATTTTGGATTGAGACCACCAATATGAGCGCCAAGGATGTAGCCAAACAGATTGAAAGAACCGGAATGCAGATACCCGGTTTCAGAAAGAACCCAGTAGTTCTAGAGAGGATTCTAGAGAGATACATCCCTCCAGTAACTCTGTTTTCCGGGGCCTTCGTGGGCCTTCTTGCCGCAGGTGCGGATCTACTCGGAACCGTTGGAAATGCCACTGGTACCGGTCTTCTTCTGGCGGTCGGAATTATTCTCCGAACATACGAGCAAATACAAAAAGAGCAAGCCATGGAGATGCATCCTGTATTGAGAGACTTCTTCGGGGCAGAGTGAGACAAAACGGACTACTGCTAGCCGAACCCTATCTGTGGCCACACGTCACGTTGATATACGGAATGGCGGTCGGCAGGATGCTACGTTGAGCTGGCGTTGGAGATTGAGCACACAGTGCGATGACCTCTTCCTTCAGGCTAAACGTTGCCGAGGACGTGCAGCCCAGAACTTAGTTCCGGGCTTAGAGGTGAACCACAAGAAACGACTTGACCCCCGATTAGGGGGTGCAAGAGCAGATTTCACATTCAAAGATGAATGGTGTTTCTGCGCCAACCAATAAGTGAAAGCCTATATTTGCGACATCAAAACTAACTTCCGAAAGGATCGGTGATTCCGCTCACGCGAAATCCGGTTGATCCTGCCGGAGGCTACCGCTATTGGAGTTCGATTAAGCCATGCGAGTCTAGAGGCCTAGCCTCGGCGTACCGCTCAGTAACACGTGGGTAACCTACCCTATGCTGGGGGATAAGCTCGGGAAACTGAGAATAATACCCCATAGTCCACTACGCCTGGAACGGTGAGTGGATCAAAGCTCCGGCGGCATAGGATGGGCCTGCGGCGTATCAGGTTGTAGGGGGTGTAACGTACCCTCTAGCCATCCACGCGTACGGGTGTTGGGAGACATTGCCCGGAGATGGATTCTGAGACACGAATCCAGACCCTACGGGGTGCAGCAGGCGCGAAAACTTGGCAATGCGAGAAATCGTGACCAGGGAACTCCAAGTGGCAGGGGTAAGACCCTGTCTTTTTCCGACTCTAAATAGGTCGGCGAATAAGGGGTGGGTAAGGACGGTGCCAGCCGCCGCGGTAATACCGGCGCCTCAAGTGGTAGTCGCTTTTATTGGGCCTAAAACGTCCGTAGCCGGTCTGGTACATTCGTGGGTAAATCAACTCGCTTAACGAGTTGAATTCTGCGAGGACGGCCAGACTTGGGACCGGGAGAGGTGTGGGGTACTCTCAGGGTAGGGGTAAAATCCTGTCATCCTGAGAGGACCACCTGTTGCGAAGGCTCCACACTAGAACGGATCCGACGGTCAGGGACGAAGCCTAGGGGCACGAACCGGATTAGATACCCGGGTAGTCCTAGGTGTAAACGCTGTGGACTTGATGTTGGGGACGCTCCGAGCGTTCTCAGTGTCGAAGCGAAGGTGATAAGTCCACTGCCTGGGGAGTACGGTCGCAAGGCTGAAACTTAAAGGAATTGGCGGGGGAGCACCGCAACCTGAGGATTGTGCGGTTTAATTGGATTCAACGCCGGAAAACTCACCATGACCGACGGACATATGAAAGCCAGTGTAACGAGCTTGCTGGATTGTTCGAGAGGTATTGCATGGCCGCCGTCAGTTCGTACCGCAAGGCGTTCTGTTAAGTCAGATAACGAACGAGACCCTCATCCCTATTTGCCAAGGTCTGTCCGCAGACCACGGGACTATAGGGAGACCGCTGGCGCGAAGTCAGAGGAAGGCGAGGGCAACGGTAGGTCAGTATGATCCGAATGTCATGGGCTACACGCGCAATACAAAGGACGGGACAATGGGCTGCTACTCCGAGAGGAAGAAGCTATCCCGAAACCCGTTCGTAGTTCGGATTGGGGGCTGTAACCCGCCCCCATGAAGCTGGATTAGGTAGTAATCGCGTCTCAAAAAGGCGCGGTGAATATGCCCCTGCTCCTTGCACACACCGCCCGTCAAACCATCTTAGTTGTGGGTGGGTGAGGCTACCTTGATAATGGGGTATTCGAGCCTGCCTTCGACAAGGAGGGTTAAGTCGTAACAAGGTATCTGTAGGGGAACCTGCAGATGGATCACCTCCTACGAAACTCGGAAA